>JACKZZ010005621.1_pt1 | contig 34819 bp, 36 predicted proteins | sample 8027871 | NCBI WGS metagenome assembly JACKZZ01 (sample SAMN15724774, study PRJNA655200) | protist metagenome | isolation source: fluorescence activated cell sorting (FACS) single amplified genomes of... | place: USA: West Boothbay Harbor, Gulf of Maine | collected 2000-07-19
ATGATTTTGAGTGGATCTAAAATGGAATTACCAGAGTGGTCAGAAGCTCTACGAATGGAGCCATCATCTTATTATGATATGGCAATTATAGGTTATGATGCAAACAAGGATCGTTTAATTTATGATGAAGATAAGGTTATCGACATTCTAATTACCAAAGAAGAGATGTCTATTGAGGACGCAATTGAGTACTACGAATTTAATATTAATGGATCTCAAGGAGCCAATTATCCAATTTACATCGTTTCCGCGAGGTAATATAGTGAAAGTTTTTTATTTAAAAAGAGAAGAAGACGAGTCTGGTATATCCGGAACAGGAAGAGTAGCCCAAGGCTTTATCTTTGATAATGGTAAAGTTGCTGTTACATGGCTCTCAGAACATCCATCAGTAACCATATATGATAATATTGGTGAAGTCCATGCAATTCATGGACATGGTGGAAAAACCGAAGTTGTAATGGAGCCAGATTATAAAAGAGCGTTTGGGGAACTGAAATCTTTTGTTGATGGTTTTTCTCTTGAAGATATTGCTTTATCTAAGATAGGTTCGGATTCAACAGCAGGGAAACTGCTAAAACAAAACTAATTAAAGTATGAAGCTTTATTCGCTCAAACTCGACGCCTCATGGAGACCAATAGAAATAATTGATTCTTTCAAGGCATTCGGAATGTGCAGAAGCGGTAGAGCAAATGTTGTTGAGGATTATGATGTAAAGGCACATGGCACTGCTATGTTCCCAGCCGTTATAGTCCTCAAGTCTTATGTGAGGAAACACGAATTCCTTTTATCATGCACCAGAAGAAATGTTTATAGCAGAGATGATTATACCTGTCAATATTGCTCTAGGAAGGCAATTTCTAAGTTTGATTTGACTTTGGATCATGTACTGCCTAAGTCTCGTGGAGGACCAAAAACTTGGGATAATATCGTAAGTTCTTGTCACAAATGCAATGAAAAGAAAGGTGCTAGAACTCCTGAAGAAGCAGGAATGAAACTACTTAAAGAACCTAAGAGACCAAAGGCAACTTTTATTGATTTTTATCCAATAAAATATGTTCCAAAAGAGTGGTCCCCATATATTTATCTTTACAAGGAGAAGAAATGAGTGAGAAAAGAAAACTAATCGCAATCTCAGGCGGTTTTGATCCAGTTCATGTTGGCCATGTCCAAATGATTGAAGAAGCAGCACAGCTTGGTGATGTTATGGTTATCGTCAATTCTGATGACTGGCTCATACGAAAGAAAGGTTATAAGTTTATGCCATGGTCCGAGAAAGCATATATTATGGGTCAATTCAAGGGTGTAGTCAAAGTTGTCTCCGTTGATGACAGCGATGGCTCTGTTTGCGAAGCACTTCGAACTCATCGTCCTGATGCCTTCGCTAACGGCGGAGATAGAAAAACCAACAACACTCCGGAGATGGATGTTTGTGAAGAACTTGGTATTGAGATGCTGTGGAATATCGGTGGAGAAAAGATACAATCGTCTTCTGACCTAGTTAATAAAGCAAAATGGGGAAAGATGGTAATTAACGGACAAGAAATCTAATTTATGGAAGCAAATTGCTTCCATTTTTACTATTTAGTGTATTATGTCCAAAGAAATGAAATTAATAATGGAAAATTGGCGCGGTTCTGTTTTGCAAGAACAGCAAGCAATAGAGCTCCATGAGCAATTAGTTAGTGAATTTGTATTGGACCTAAAGCAGATTCAAGAATCCAGCAATGATCTAAATGAAGTCTTGTCAAAGGTATCTGAGTTTGCCAAAAAAGCATACAATACTTATAAAGACATAAAGAATAATACAATACAAGCCGTATTGACAAAAGCGATTGATTCGGCCATGAAAGTATTGAATTTGATCGAAGATAATATGAAAGAAAAGGCACCTGCGTTAATTTCTAAAATAAAAAGTGTTTTAGAAAAACTCAAAGAAGAAAGCAACATGGCTATAGCAGTTTCAGTTGTATCTGTCCTTATAGGTTTGATGACCGGCGAAGCGTTTGATGTTTTAGGTACTGTTTTAGATATTTTAGATGCATCTGATAATATTATGGCTGCATATGAAACAATAAGCAAAATAACAGATTCTGCCGATGTCAAAAGAATAGTCAATAAAGCAGGACAATTAGTGAGTACTGTAACATGAAAATAACAAAACAAAGAATCAAGCAGATAATCAAAGAAGAAGTTGATGCAGCAAATCAAGAACAAGAAGCTGTTTCTTCTAGACAAGATCTTGGAACAAAAATGATAGAAGCGGGAAAAGCAATAAAAAACACACAGTCAATCGATTCCGCAGAAGCAAAATTGATTGAAGCATTTTTAGATCAAATAATTCGAGCCTCAAACGAAGGAAACGCTAAAACAGCATTAGTATCGGGACTCAAATTACTTAAACAAAAATTAGGTACAAATACATGAAATTAATATTAGAAAACTGGAAAAGATATACAGAAGCTCTGGGTGATAAAAAAGAAAGTACCCATAATGAACTCTTAGCCCAAAAGGCACTAGAGCAAGCAGGTCTGACAAATGAAGAGCTAATCTATTCGCTTTTGGTTTCAATCAATAGCGACGGCGAATTTAAAGATGGATACAAGAAATCGGTTGATGAAGAATCTCTAAAAACACAAATACCAGAATTATCAAAATTTGTAAATTATTTTGTTAGTACACTGAATTTATTTGGCATTGAAAAAGATTCTTTAAATAAAATAAAATTTTCTAATTTAAATAAAGGAGCAATGGCGTTCAGAATGATGTGGGATAATTATATCATACCAGACAGTACATATTTTAATAAAGGGTTAGAAGACTTCTTACAAATTTCTAATTTAGCAAATAGTGCTAAGATTAGTGATGAAATATTAAATCAATATTATAATAAATTAGGTTTAGAAATTAGTGATAATGAATCAAAACAAATTATAAAAAATAGTTTGACAAAAATCATATCCCAAGCCCCCGAAAGTACATCAGACTCTACAGAACTAGCCACTGATGATATCGCGCAAAGGCTCAAAAATAAAAGCCCAGAGCAAAAAGTAAAAATCTTAGCACAAGCAGCAAAAGAAGTTACTAATCAAAGTGGAATTTCCAACGAAGAGGCAGCCAGTGAAGTTGTCAAAGACATAAGTCCAGATGCTAGTGATGATGTTATTCAAGCAGTGGTTGATTCAATGAATAAGTCTCCATCAGATGAAGAGAAACCAGCAGAGGAAGAAAGCACAAAAACAACTGCAACCGGTGAAACCATTGAAGGTGAAAATGTTGAAGTTGGTGATCAAACCTTTACAGTTGTGCAGGAGGAATACCCAGAAGTCCAAGATGCATATAAAGAATTCAAAGAGAAATTTCTCACCGTAAGGCTCTTGAAAGATCAGGATGGTCTTATTGGGAACCTTCGAGGCGCACTATCTAGATTCTTGGGACTCGAAGGCCCTGATGATGCAGAAGTTGCCCTAAGAAGAGAAGCCGAAGGCCAAGATACTCCAGCAGAACCTGAAGCACAATCATCTGAAGAAGAGCCATCTAAAGCCCCAGAAAAACCAAAAGCAGATGTTTCAAAAGCTTTTGGATCTTTGAAAACAGATGTAGCTAGGTTGAGACGAGACCTGAACGACTCGTTGGCCGTGCTAAAGCAATATGAGCAAAAATCTAAAAAAGGTGTATATGCCGCTGAACTGGTCCTTAAAAGATTAAAGAAAGAATTAACAGATGTTCAGGATTCAAATCGCAAGGTGATAATAGATCTTACAAAATTGGCTCCTGATTATGAATTTCGTATTGACGAGGCACAAGAAGAATCTCGAGAACAAAAGATCGCCAATGTTGAAAAATCTTATGATGACATAATACGCTTGATGGATTCTATAATTAATCAAACCCTACCAGATATTCAAGATCAACCAGAAGAGCCAAAAGATCAACCAGAAGAATCAGATGCAAATCAAGACTATTCGAAAGAACAAGACAAAAGCACACAGAGCAATAATACTAAAACAGTTACTAACAATTCTAATAAGGATGCCAACCCTTCACAAGTAGCACCTCCTATACCGGAGCCAAAAAAACAAAAGAAAGATTATTTCGAAGAACAAATCTATCGAAAGGTCTTAAAATTACTAATAGAACAAGATGAAGTTGAACCACAATCTCTAGAGGTTGAATCATTTGTTCAAATTGCATCAGAAGCCCTAAAAGAAATAAATAAAATCAAAAAATACTTTCGTGTAACGGGTACATTTAGTAAGCCTCTACCAAAGATAAAGAAAGAATTTGGCTCTCTGATCAAAGGATATCAAAAAACTCTGTCAGATCTTGTGGTAGATGTAAGGCAGCAAAAAATTACAACAGATAATATCCAAAAGTATATTGAGATGTTTACAACTTTGACATCAAAAATTATTGAGTATTTTGGAATATATCCACGCGAACCAATTACTATCAAGAAACCAGATGGCACAGTTGAAACAATTCCATCTTCCGCATCTAGCGATTCAGATAATACTCCTGCTGTTTCTGATGCCGGAGAGGATTCTGGAAGTGAAGAGCCGCAAGACAAGCCTGAATCTCTGGAGGACTTGTTTACACAAGTTAGAAAGTTTGTTCGAAGTCCCCAAACAACGCAGTTCATGAAAATGTCTCAGGAAATGGTTGATGAACTGTCGAAACCGGCACCCGGCACCCAAGAGCTTCTCGGAATTGTTAATACATTCAGATCCAAAATGACAGGAAACCTTGAGGAACAGATAACCGATGAACAAATGGGCGCAAGATACAGAGAGCTGACTTCACTTATAGGCGAACTTAGAAAGAATTTTACTAAATCAAGCCCAAAGGCATTTGTACAGTCAATACAACAAGACAATCGTAAGTATGCTGGTATTTATAAGGCATATTTCGAGCAGGTTATTTCTTTATATAAAAGCCTTTTTATGGCTTCTAAATCTTTCGATGAAAAAGCTATCGATAAAGCAGAACAATTTCTTACCGCAGCAGAAAAAGGAATAGCTCGCTTTGGGCAAGATATAGTTAAAGTAGCGACTGATAGTGCTGTTGATATCTTAGGTTCTCTAGCAGATAAGGTTCCTGATTTTTTTGGTATAGAAAATGTTAAAAATATTGATTTTGGTTCTAAGACCAAGGCAGATGATTCCTCAGAAACAGATGAAGAAGACCCAGATAATCAACAAACAGAAGTAGACCTAGAAGCTGTTACCTTAGCAGACCCAACGCAACTTATGGACACCGAAATATCTGATTTGACAGCAAATATCAAAAAATATGCTCCTAAAAGAGGGCCCGTAAAACAAGAAGCTGCCCGCGCTTTAATAGAAAAAGACGACCAATTTAAAGATTATTATGCTAGATTTTTAGCTCTCTTGTCTGGTCTAAATGCTATGAGGCAAGTTGATAATGAAAAACCCGAGCAGATCAAAAAAGTAATTACGGACATTTATAGTGCCCTTCACGGTAAACTTGAATATGGTAGTCAAGAATTAGAAGAACAGAGCGAACCACTAAGTGTACTTGAACTTCAACAGTTGACTCTTGATATGTTCCTGATGCTGAAAGGCTTTACAGCCCAGACCACTGTGAACCAACTACAACCGTTTTATATGTTATATCAAAAAGCTCTACAGATGGTTAGAAAACTCAAAAACACCAAAAATGATTTGAAATATATTGATGATGATGATGAACTTAAGACAGTTCTAAATAATACAGAGTATTTCAGACCAAATGCTAGGATGATAGGAAGCCAAGCTACTGAGATTGTACCTGACGAAGAACTACCTGATTATAATCCAGATATAGAAGTTCCGGAACCTAAAAAGATTAACAGGAACAAAAAAAGGAAAAAAGGACAAAAGGCCGCCAAAGAAAAAGGCCGCCAACAAAAAATAAGACGAAAAAGGAACTTTGACCCCAATGATTATGGTAAAGATCCCACTAAGTCTTATCAAGAATCAAAAGAAAATCTCCTCGAAAGACTAATTAAAGAAGAACTGAAGGTGCTTAATGGCAAAAAAATGGTATGTAATTGATACCTCTGTTTATCTATCGGATGCAGACTGTATTAATAAATTTGGAAACAATGACATAATCGTTCCACTCAAAGTATTAGAAGAAATAGACAAACATAAAAAGCGACAAGACTCTGTTGGTTTTCATGCTCGTCAAATTATCAAAACTTTTGATGGATTACGAAAAAAGGGAAACCTAAAAAATGGTGTTCGCATCGACAAAGGAAAAGGTCTTCTGAAGTTTGTTGGTCTCGATGAGATTGACTATAAAACTCTTCCACGAGATCTTGACCCTCGTAACTCTGATCACATCATTCTCGCTACTGCTCTTACAATCAAAGCACAGAATGTAAGAAGAAAGGTCATTCTCGTAACAAGAGATATCAATCTCCGTGTAATTGCACAAGGTGTTGATCTTCCTGCTGAGGAATACGAGAATATAAAAGTTGTCGAGGCAAAAGACAAAATCTACACAGGTTTCAAAGAAATTGTTATGGATGATGAAATCATTGATAGTTTCTATGATGACAAGTCGGTTTTTCTTGACGAAGCAGATTATCCTAATCTTTATCCCAATCAATTCATTATGCTTGTATCCTCAAGTAATCCAAAGAAGACTTGCTTGACTCGCTTTTGGAACCACGGAACAAGACTTCAAAAGATTGTAAATCAAACAGAAGATCTTCGTTGGGGTGTATCTCCACGAAACAAAGAACAATCATTTGCTTATGATCTGTTATTCAATGAAGGAATAAACTTTGTATCTCTGATTGGTCGTGCTGGATCCGGTAAGACACTCCTTGCTATCGCTGCTGGTCTAGAGCAGACTGTAGGCAATGGTAAGTCAAGATATAAGAAGATTATTATCTCTCGTCCCGTTCAACCTCTCGGTAAGGACATAGGTTTCTTGCCCGGAACAATGGAAGAAAAGATGCTTCCATGGCTCAAGCCAATTGCAGACAACATCGATAATATCACTTCAGACGAAGAAGGTAATCTGATGGAATTTTATATGGACAACGGAAAGCTTGAGATTGAAGCACTTACATATATTCGTGGTCGCTCTATTTCTAATGCCTACATGATTATCGATGAAGCACAGAACCTCACCGCCCACGAGGTAAAGACAATCCTAACTAGAGTCGGAGATAATACAAAAATTATCCTTACTGGTGATATCGAACAGATTGATAACATCTATACTAACGAAACTTCAAATGGACTCACATATGCCGTTGAGAAGTTCAAAAGCGAAGCTATTGCAGGTCATGTTACCTTCAAGAAGGGCGAAAGATCAAAATTAGCGACAATTGCCTCTAAAATTCTATAACTACTCCCTAGTTAAAGTATGGGACATATATTTTTGTTTATTATGGCCCTAATCTATGGATCTGCTATTGAGTGGGGTATCCATAAATATCTTTTCCATGGATGGGGTAAAAAAAAGAACAGTATCTTCGCATTTCATTTGCGAGATCATCATGTTACCTCTCTAAAAAATAATTTCTATGATCTCAAGATCTCGGCAATTGAATGGGCTGCTTGTCTTGTAGGAATATTGTTTCATTTGCCTCTGCTGTGGATTTCACCGGCTTTCTTTGCTGGTGCTTCGCTATATGCTGTGTTATTTTCTGTAGTTCATAATTATTCACATAAGAACCCCGAGTGGACCAAGAAGTGGATACCTTGGCACTATGATCACCATATGAAATATCAGAACGACAATATGAATGTTGTACTGCCTATATTCGACTATATAATGGGTACGAGGAAGAAATACCTTGACAAAAAGATATAATGTGTTATATTATATATATAAGGAGACCGTTATGAAATGGATTACTGAAAGCGCCAAGCGGTCTCGCAAGTTAAAGGATAAATATACTATGCGAGGCTGTGACATTTACATTCAAGACCCTGTGGGCAACCACATCAACTTGGAGTTTGTATTTGACTACATTATGGCGAGAGTACCAACAAAATTGTTAAATTCTGTTGATGTTATTTATGTTGGGGATTTTCCTGACTTCAAACGACGAGACATCAATGCTTATTACGATAATGGTGCTATTTTTGTCACAAACAACCAAGATGATGATAAGGATATGATTGACGATATCGTACATGAGATTGCTCATGGTGTTGAGGAGAGATACAATGATTTCATCTATTCAGATGTAACATTAGAAAAAGAATTCCTCGCCAAGAGACAAGTTTTGTATCGAATGATGAAATCACATAACTTAAATCCACCAAAACTGATGCTAGCAGAACCATCTTATAATCAATTCATAGATGATTACTTTTACGAAGAAGTAGGATACAGCATCATGAATGACATTGTAAATGGTGTATTTGTATCTGCTTATGCTGCTACTTCTCTCAATGAGTATTTTGCTCGTGGTTTTGAGGAGTATGTATTTGGTGAAAGACGCTATCTGGCAAAACATTGCCCAGCATTATTTAGAACATTAGAAGAATTATTCTCGGAGGAAAAATGAAACATGTATCTTATTCAGAAATCAAAATTTGGAACGAGTGTCCCTTTAAGCACAAGCTACAATACATCGACAAGATTGCTGGTTTTAAAGGCAATGAGTACACAGCTTTCGGAACTGCTCTTCATTCTGTATGTGAGTTCGGAGTGGCTGGTGTACTCGATCGGATAGACTTCGAGGATCACTTTCAAACAATCTTTGAGAATGAACTTGATGCTTTGCCTCGAAGTGTTGAACTTCGAGAGAACCTCGTTGCAGAAATGAGAACACAAGCAGAGCCCATTCATTCGCAAGTTTTAGACGCTCTAGAAGCATTTATGCCTGAGTATAGGGTCTATGCTACAGAGGAGCAATTGTTTGAGCCAATCAAAGAGTTTACAGCAGACAATTGCGATTTCAAAGGTTTCATAGACCTTGTTCTACAATCACCAGACGGTAAGTATCATATTATTGACTGGAAGACTTGTTCTTGGGGTTGGGATCAAAAAAGAAAGTCTGATCGTATGACCACATACCAGCTTACTCTCTACAAGAAGTTCTGGTGTCAGAAAAATAACATCGACCCTTCAATGGTTGAGACATATTTTGGGCTTCTCAAAAGAACAGCAAAGAAGAACAATGTTGAGATTTTTCGTGTGACCTCTGGTCCTCGTAAGATGGAGAATGCAACCAAGTTCCTCTTCAAAGCTGTTACAGCGATCCACCGAGGCATCAAAATTAAAAATAGAATGTCATGTCGTAATTGCGACTTTAATAAAACGGAGAACTGCTCATGAATTTAATAAACAAGATAAGAAGCAAATCAATGGAAATAATCATTGTGATTGCAATTTTGCTCGTAGGTGTATCAGAAATATATAGCACCATTTATATCCACAAAGGTTTAGAAGCCGTAAGAATCAACAATGAATTGAATCAGGGTCTGGCTGTATATATGCCCGGAGCCTCTTGTACAATAAAAGCAACAGCAGACATTGATGCATTTAAATTTACCGATCTTGCTCAGGCATGTGTAGTTAAGCACAAAGAGTACTTGGATACCTTAATTACTATTGAAGAAATAATAGAAGAAAAATAAAAAAAACTTCAATAAAATACTTGACAAGTATCTTCAATCGTGTTATAATATAATATATTTATAACTAAGGATTGATATGTCTAAGAAAATTAAGGTTTTGACTTTATCTGATCACCCACTTTCTCCCTCGGGTGTCGGAACTCAAACCAAGTATGTTATTGAGGCTCTTTTAAAGAGCGGAAAATTTGAGGTTATATCCTTTGGCGGTGCTGTAAAGCACCACGATTATGACCCAATTAGAGTTGACCCTTATGGGGACGAATGGCGGATCATTCCTGTTGATGGCTACGGCACACAGGAAATGATCCGTTCTGTTTTAAGAACGGAGAAGCCTGACATTCTTTATTTTATGACTGATCCTCGTTTTTATGGTTGGTTATGGGATATGGAAAACGAGATACGACCATTGGTTCCAATGGTTTATTATCATGTATGGGATAATTTTCCTGCTCCTCATTTCAATCGTAAATTTTATCTTTCAAACGATAGAATCTGTGCAATCTCAAAAGTAACAAGAGATATTGTGGCAGAAGTGACACCAGAGGTAAAATTAGATTATGTTCCCCATGCTGTCGATTCAGAAGTTTTTAGACCACTTTTGCCCGAACAAATAAATGAAGGCAGAGAGCGTCATTTTGGAGAGGATAAAGATCGAGTTATTTTCTTCTGGAATAACAGAAACGCTCGACGAAAGCAATCCGGAACTCTTCTATTTTGGTTCAAGAAGTTCTTAGATAAGGTTGGGCACGATAAAGCACAGCTTATCATGCACACAGAACCAAAAGATCCTCATGGACAAGATTTGGAACATATTATAGACCACTTAGGATTAGATACAGATAGACAAGTATTATTATCAGTCCAAAAAGTGAATCAGGGTGACCTTGCCACATTATACAATATGGTTGATTGCACGATCAATATATCAGATGCGGAAGGATTCGGTCTTGCGACCTTAGAATCACTGTCGTGCGGCACGCCTATCATAGCGAATATGACTGGCGGATTACAAGAACAGATTAGGTCGGGCAGTGACCTATTCGGGATACCTTTGATCCCAGAATCAAAGGCAGTGATCGGGTCGCAGGATGTCCCTTATATTTATGAGGATCGTTTGAGCGAGGGGCAGGTTGTATCTGCCCTTGAGAAGATGTTTGTCATGACCTCAGAGGAAAGAAAAGAGCTCGGAATGAAAGGCCGAGAACATGTTATGAAGAATTATAACTTTGAGACCTTTAATAAGCAATGGGTTGATATAATGACCGAGATATATGAACAAGAAGGATCTTGGGAAACCCGCACGAATTATAATGGTATTCGCTTCTTGGAGGTTGCGTGAAAAAGAAAATATTTGTAAGAGGCCCAGTCCTCTCTCAATCAGGATACGGCGAACAAAGCCGTTTCGCTCTTCGTGCTCTTCGAAGCCGCGAGGACCTATTTGATGTTTATATTCAACCAATCCCATGGGGAAAGACCGGTTGGGTATGGGAGAATAGTGAGTTCCGTCAATGGATGGATGAAAGAATAAATCAGACAGCGATATTAGCACAACAAAAGATGCTACAACCAGATATTTCTTTGCAGATTACAATTCCAAATGAATTTGAAAAGATATGTCCAATCAATATTGGATACACTGCTGGTATTGAGACATCAAAAGTCGCACCCGTTTGGCTCCAAAAAGGTAACGATATGGACAAAGTTTTGGTTGTCTCTAATCACGCCAAACAAACATACACCAATACTGTTTATGAGGCAAAAAACAATCAAACTGGGGAAGTTTTTCCGTATAAAATGGAAACTCCTGTTGAGGTTGTCTGGGAGAATACTCCAAGAGCAGAAGCAGAACCAATTGAGGGCCTTGAACTTCCATATAATTTCAACTTTCTAATGGTTTCACAGATTTCTCCACGGAAGAACTTCACAGATGCTCTCAAGTGGTGGGTTGAAGAATTTATTGATCAAGAAGTCGGCCTTGTTCTCAAATCTAATATTAAGTGCAATTCTGTAATGGACTTTGAAGCATTTCACAAAGCAGTCAAAAACTTCTTATCAGCTTATCCTGATCGCAAGTGCAAGGTTCACATCCTTCATGGGGATCTCACAGCAGGTCAGATGACTGGTCTTTATACACATCCGAAGATCAAGGCAATTGTAAATATTGCTCATGGTGAGGGTTTTGGCCTTCCACTCTACGAAGCAGCGAGAGAGGGATTACCTGTCGTAACAATTGGCTGGTCGGGACAAACAGACTTCCTAACTCACGGTGGTGAAGAGATGTTCCAGAATGTTGATTATACTCTAGGTCCTGTTCAGCCACAAGCAGTATGGGATGGGGTTATCCAGAAAGAGTCAATGTGGGCTTATGCAGATCAGGGATCATATAAGATGACCCTTCGCAAGACTTATAAGACTTGGCATAAAGCAAAAGAGACCGCCGAGAAACTTAAAATCTCTATTGAAGAACGATTCTCTGATGAAACTTTGTATTCTAGCTTTATATCTCATTTTTATGAAGAAGAAGCCCCTAATGTAAAAATTGAAGATATCCCAAAAATATCTTTGGTTACATCTGTCTACAAAGCAGATGATTATATAGAACAATTGATGGAAGATGTCACTAGGCAATCCATCTTTGAAGAAAAGTGTGAATGGATTATACTAAATGTTGATCCGGCCGGAGAAGAATTTGATGAACAAATTATCTTGAAATTTCAAGAAAAATATCCGGATAATATAATCTATAAAAGACTAGAAGAAGATCCCGGAATTTATGATACTTGGAATATGGGCATAAAAATGGCAACCGGTGATTTTGTCACAAATGTAAATTGTGATGATCGTCGCCCTGCTTGGGCTTATGAAAAGCAAGCAAAACTATTAGTTGCTAATCCGGATGTTGATTTAGTTTATAATGATTCATATGTAGTTCATGAGCCAAATATTATGTGGGAAAGTGTCACAGCAGAAACTCAAAAATACAACTTTGAGGAATTTTCCAAAGAAGCAATGCTTCGTGCAAATTTACCTCACAACAACCCGATGTGGAGACGAAGTATACATGAAAAGCATGGATATTTCAACCAATATTACAAGTCTGCTGGTGATTGGGACTTCTGGCTAAGATGTTCTTTTGGTGGTGCTAAATTCAAGAAATGTCGAGATGTTTTGGGAGTTTATTATTTCAATCCAATAGGAATGTCAACAAGCCCAGAACATGATTCGTGGAAGAAAGATCACGAAAGAGAAATATTTCAAAATTATTTGAATTTGCTACAACAAGGTGCATGATGGATTTATGTACAGTTATAAGTGAGAACTTTATACCTCAAGCGATCAATTTGATACAGAGCTACAGACATCTCTCATATAATGAGAATATATATTTATATTATTTCAATACTGATAGAGAAAAGCTTGATATCTTTAATAAATTATTTGGAGAGGATATAAACCTTATAGAAATCAAGAATGTCTGTGAACATGCTTTAAATCCTAGAGCATTTTTCTATAAGGTATATGCTATTCGAGACTGTCTTCACAATCACGCAGAGTCTATGATTTATTCTGACTCTGCTAACTGTTTTATTAGAGATGCAAAAAATATACATAAAGATCTTATAGACGAATCTTTATTTTTATCATATCCATATGAAAGACTAACAAATAAATACTGGACAACAAAGAAATGTTTTGAAGTATTCGATGCACTAGGAGCTGAAATAATGCCTCAATATTGGGCCGGATTTCAAGTCTATAGACGCACTGCACAAAACATGAAATTTGTTCAAGATATGTATGATTATATGATAAACCCAGACGCTGCCCTACCGGACACTACATCTAAAAAACCAGATGGGTCAGATTCAATATGTATTGAACACAGACAAGACCAATCTGTTTTATCCCTTCTGATTCATAAAGAAAACAGGCACCAATTTTATGATGTAGAAAAAAACAATAAATATGGAGATTGGCAAACATTTGTAGAATTTGATAAAAATTACAAGCATGATTTTAATAGAATGATATTATCTCCAAGAGAATCAAAATTTGGAAAATTTAGGTTTATAAAACAATGAAAGTATTATTATCATGTGATGAAAATCCTTTTTACTATGATTTTTGGCCGCATGCTAAGAAGATGTGGATGAACCATATTGGTATTGAACCAAAGCTTATATTCATAAACAAAGAAAAAGAAACAGAAGATTTTGTTGATGATATTATGTATGTCAAAGAAATACCAAATATCCCTGTACACTTGCAAGCACAAATGGCAAGAATTTTTTACACTCAAAAATTTCAAGATGAGATATGCCTAGTGTCAGATATTGATATGTTTCCGATATCCAAAAAATTCTTTGATATTGAAAAAATTTCAAATGCTTGTGATTTGGAATCGTTTTTCCATCTAAACCCAGAAGTAAGAGAATTCGGACAATTTCCTCTTTGTTATTATTGTGGATACGGAAGCTTATATGCTAAAATAATAAAAACAGATAATTGGAATAAGTTTTTGAAAGATATAATAGAAATGAACTTTGATACTAGTCTAATGGGCTATAATCTCCCACCACACCTGCGTGGAAAGAATCTTTGGTTTAGTGATGAGCTCTTCATGTTTAAAGGAACACAAGACAATAAAATAAAAATAGTTACAAATGATGAATTTATTGGACAAAGGCGTATTGATAGAGAAGCCATTACTAGGATGGGATATCTAAGTCTTATAAAATCTGATGTAGTCGATATTCACTTGCCTCGACCATATAAAAAATATGAAAAGTTTATTGACAATATTTTGTTTACCTTTGTGTGAGTATATGGATAACTTTTTTGAACACAATATTGGCTTTAGTGAATATATAACAGGCAATAGATTTATTGATATATGCTCTGACTCAGGTAATGAGTTCTGTAAGACTGATTTTTTGAGAACACACAATACTAAAAAATATAAATCATTTGTTACTCATAATAGCGACTATCATATTGATCAACAAAGATATGTTACCGGCCCCGAGGCTAATTATTGGTATTGCCAGAACAAAGATGTTGATCACGAGAATCTAATTTCTATACCTATTGGATTAGAAAATATGACTTTGCGTAGTGATAATAAAAGATATATACATCATTCGTCAGAAGTAAAAAATGCTTTGATAAAAGCAAATATTATTGATAGATATTCGGGCTTTCATTTATCAAAAAACAATTTAGTATATATGAATTTCAACACTAACACTTATCCAATTGAAAGAAAGTATGTTTGGAATAAATTTTCTAAAGATCCTTGGATAACAAAAACTTCAAACTTATCGATGGAAAAATTTTACTTTGATGTTGCTTCTTCTAAATTTATTATTTCACCTCGAGGTAACGGTGTGGACTGCCATAGAACTTGGGAAGCGTTGTATTTGAGAGCGATTCCAATAGTTAGAAGAAGTACCCATATGAAAGAATTTGAAGATTTACCCATTTTTTTTGTTGACAACTGGGATGAAGTGTGTTATAATACATTATTAGAGTTTTATGAAAAAGTAAAAACAAAACTTTTCAATTTAGATAAAATGAAAATAAGCTACTGGAGAGAAAGGATAAGTAATGAATAAGATTCATGTTATATCAACCGGAAGAAATGCCGGCGAGTTTGTTAAAAAGTGCATTGAAAGCGTTGGCAACCAAACCATAGTTCCCACTAGTCATTTAGTGATTGACGATATCTCAGATGATAATACTAGAGATATTTTGATGAATTATAAGTATAGTAAAGAATATCCATATTTAGATATTAAATTTAGTAACATAAGAAAATATCGTCTACTAAATTTATATGAAAATATTATATCAAAAGACCCAGAAGACATTATCTGCATAGTTGATAGTGATGATTGGCTTGCTCACGATAAAGTTTTAGAAAGAATAAAAAATACATATGAAAATAATTCAAAATTAGAATATGTTTATAGTCGATATGAGCTATCTAATGGCGAGCTTGGTGGAAGCCGTGCAATATCTGATGGATGGGATCCCTATAAAGGGAGCTGGATTACTAGCCACATGTGTACTATAAAAGTAAAAGCGCTAAAAAGAATACCGATTTCTAATTTTCTAGATTGGAATGGTGAATGGTTTAAAATAGCAACAGACCATGCAATGATTTTACCAGTTATTCACAAGCTCAGACAAATTCATGGAGATTATTCTGCAATTCAATTTGTCGATGAGTCACTTTACATACATAAATTTTATGGTAATCCATCAAAACCAAGATCTGGAACTCCAGAAGCAGATGCTAGAGCAAAAGCAGCAGTAAAGTGCTCGACATATATTAAAAATCGAGGGTACATTGAATGAAAAAAATATATTCTAAAGTTAATCCAGAAAAGCTTTTACATATTGTTTTAAGAAAAGAAGATATAAAAAAAGAGAGAATGAACATTATAGATGATGAACATTTTTTACAACTTGCTGCTATGCTATTACCGTCTGGTAAGACTTTTAAGCCACATAAACATGTATATCATCAAAAAACAACTACGATAGCACAAGAATCATGGGTTGTTATCGAGGGAAGAGTAAAAGCATATTTATATGATTTAGATGATGCTATAATTGAAACACCTGTGCTAGAGTCTGGCGATGTTTCTATAACTTTATATGGTGGTCATACTTACGAAATATTAGAGGATGACACTCTGGTGTATGAATACAAAACAGGGCCGTATATGGGCACCGAAAACGATAAGGAATTTATTTGATGATCAAGATAAATATGGGTGGGGCTATAAAACCATGAAAGAATTTGAAAGATTTTTTTCTGATGGCGGCGATGAACAAATATTGTTAAATCATGATCTAAATGAGAACAGTATTGTTTTTGAAATTGGCGGACATATTGGAGACTTCACAGGACAAATTTACAACAAATTTAGATGTCATACTTATGTTTTTGAGCCCGACCCACAATGTTTTGAAATATTGAAAAATAAATTCAATAGATTTGATAAAATAAAATTATTTAATTTTGCGATGGGGCCCGAAAATGAATCAAAATTTTTTTATATTTATGGTAGAGGCGGCGAATCATCATCTGAATTTATTAGAGACCGCTCCGATAATCATGAAAAAATTATAGTTAATTTTAAAAAATTTAGTAATATTTTACAAACATTTGGTATTGAAGAAATTGATTTGTGTTCTATAAATATAGAGGGTGGAGAATATTCTTTATTAGAACATATCATTGCCTCTGGATACCAGAATAAAATCAAAAATCTACAAATTCAATTTCATGATGATTGTGTACAAAATGCGATACAAAAAAGAGATATTATAAGAAACGAATTATCTAAAACTCATCATTTGGATTATAATTACGATTTTGTGTGGGAAAATTGGAAAATAAATGAGTAGAGAAAAGATAAACATAGTTGGATATAATACATGGTATTCTGAAAAGCCATGGTGCAGAGGTCTAAATAAAAATAGAAATTTTGATGTTGTATATAATATAAAATATGATAATAAAATATCATATTTTATTAGGGATGGTATTTATGAAGTCGATAATTATCAATCTGATATCAAAGTCGCACTTTTGACTGAATGTAGACCATTTGATATTCAAGGTAGATATAGATATATATTGGAAAACGAAAGCAAGTTCGATTATATTGTTACTTACGATGACAAATTGATACGCTCTTTACCAGAAAAAACCTGCCCAACCCCTGAAGGGGGTACTTGGGTTTGGCCCCAAGAGAGACAACAAATATATCCAAAAACAAAACTTTGTTCTTATGTTGTTTCAAACAAAATGCAAACTTCTGAACAAAAAATGAGAGTTGATCTTTTAAAGACATTTTATGAGTTCAAAAATCACTTCCCAGACCTAGGCTTATATGGTAGAGGCCACAATCCTTTTCCGGAAGATCATGATAATGATTATGATGGAAAATATAAAATTATTAAAGATTATGCTTTTTCTATAACTATTGAGAACTGGATTCAAGATAATTATTTTACTGAAAAAATTATGGATTGCTTTATGGTTGGTACGATACCGATTTACTTTGGAGCCATAAATATACAAAAATATTTTAATATGGATGGTATTATAATCGCGAACAGCAAACAAGAAATTTTGAATGAGATAAACAATTTATCATTTGAGAAATATAATAATATGCTACCTGCTGTAAAGGAAAATTATGAATTAGCGAAAAATCATTATGACACGGTTGCATATTCATACAATAAGTATATAAAAAAGGAGACTTTCAAATGAGCTATCTATTGAAGCAAGAAAATAAAAAGTTTGTGTATATTCACATACCAAAAACAGGCGGCACAACTATCCAAAAAATTTGTCAAAACACTGAAAACATTAAATTTGAAAAAATAGATTATAAAGATGGCGGTCACTTATACAACGGTCATTTGCCTGCTAGACCACTAAACCGCAGATATTCAAGACATGAATATAACTATTTTAGCATAGTCAGAAATCCATGGGATTGGTATGTTTCTTGGTTTTCATATTTAGATCAAAAAAATAGACACGATAAAGACTTTCAGGCCGAGATAGAACTAATAGAAGAAGGTTTTCCTACATTTATTAAATTTATATCAAATAATAGGGACAATTTAGTTTTTGAAAATGGTTGTAAAAAGTATGCACAATTCATAGATTGGTGCTCATTTGGTGATAAAATAATTGATAATATTTTTAGGCTTGAAGACTTAAAGGAAAATCCTTTTTTGATTAGAGATAAAATAGGATTGAATATAATTTTCAACAAACAGTATAACACTAGTAGCCATGCTTTTTATCTTGAATACTATGATAAAGAAACAATTGATATCGTTTTCAATATGCATAAAGAAGATATTGAAAAATTTAATTTTGAATTTGGAAAATAAAAAATGAATTTTGATATTGTAAAATCTTTTGAACAAAAAATAGCTGATTTTTTCGGTTCCCCACATGCCATCGCTGTTGATTGCTGTACACATGCAATTGAATTGTGCTTGAGACTAAAGGAAGTAAAGCATTATACTGTTCCAAAAAGAACCTATATTTCTGTGCCTTTTTTGGCTAAAAAACTGAATATTCAGTTTGACTGGCGAGATGAAGAGTGGCAAGATTATTATTATCTCGGAGGGACAAACATTATCGATGCAGCCGTCCTTTGGGAGAAAAACTCATACATACCAAAAACTTATATGTGCATTAGTTTTCAATATAGAAAACATTTATCTTTAGGAAGAGGCGGAATTATCTTGACAGATGACGAAAAACATGCTATAATGTTAAAGAAGATGTCATACGATGGTAGATTACCTAATGTTCCGTGGAGAGAACAAGATATAAATTCTTTTGGTTTCCATTACTACATGACCCCAGAAACAGCGCAACTTGGCTTGAAAAAACTGCCGGAGGCGATTAGTACTAAGTCAAAAAAATGGACAGTTCTAGATTGGCCAGATCTTTCAAAAATGAGTGTTTTCAAAAAATAAATATGGTAAATTTAAATAAACAATTATTTAAGAAAAATTTGAAACTTATTGAGATTGAAACTTTTTCTTATTGTAATAGGAAGTGTTGGTTTTGTCCAAATTCTTTTGTTGATAGAATATCCGACAACAAAATCATGCCGGAGGAAACTTATCTAGATTTAATAGATCAGCTAGCAGAGATTGACTATTCTGGTCAACTAACTTACAGCAGATATAATGAACCAACTTCAAAAAGAGACCTATTTATAAAGAGAATAAAGCAAGCCCGAGAGTGGCTACCGAATGCTATCTTGAGAACAAACACTAATGGCGATTATATGAAAAGAGATTATATTGAAGAACTTGCGGATGTCGGCTTCAATCAACTATGGATACAGCAATACCTTTCAAATAATGAAAGATACAATCATGAGAAAATGAGACAACGCGCCGAGCGAAAGATCAAGAAATTAGGACTACCAGCGAAGATTATCACAGACATATCCGGTTGCAAATTGGAGTATGATTTATCTTATCGTGGCATGACAATACACCTTAGATCGAGAAATTTTGAGCTTGATGGTTCATCACGAGGTGATACAAATGAAATCGCTTCTGATCATACAAGGACACAAAGATGCCTTCAGGTTTCTAACAACATGTACATAGACTTTAATGGATCTGTCATGGTCTGTTGTGCATTAAGATCAGATGTTCCGGGTCAAGAGAGTGGCATCATGGGACATATTAGCGATGGTAAGCTATGGGACATTTACATGAGTGACGCTTACAGACCTTGGAGAGAACACCATAAAGAAGATGGCCCTAAAGAGGGCTTTTGCAAAACATGCAGAGACAGCGTAGCACCATCATATATGAAACAAAATGAGGAATAATTATGAGTAAACCAAAAATAACTTTAATTACAGCAACATATTATAGACCAGATTTGTTAGCTCGTGCCATTAAATCTGTTCAGAGATCAACATTCAAGGATTATGAACATGTGATTGTAAGCGACCATTGCCCAAAAGCAGCTCAGGTATATGATCTCTTTAAAGAAGATAAGAGAATAAGGTTTTTTGAACAGGAGCCACCACATATTATTAATCATGGCGCTCGAACTCATAATTATGTTATTGAAAATAAAGCACAAAGTGATATTTTTTGTTTTTTAGGAGACGACAATATCGTCTTGCCAAATATGTTAGGGGTTATGTATAATACTTTGTCATCTGGTGATTGTGATGGTGTATTTACAAGAACATATACATTACCTATAATAAAGGGCGATGGTGGTGTAAAATCTATAATATCTAGAAACTTTGATCATGATATGGAACCCCACAAGTATGTTTTAGATGATATCAGACCAAATAAATGGTATCGAGATATTGGTAATTTTGGCCATACTAGAAAACTATTTGAGAGAACAGGGCCTCAACCATTGTCAGGAGATTGCCCCCAAGGCATGGAAGATTGTGCGTATTTTAATACTGTAGACAATCGGGGTGGAACAGTGAAATATCTAGATGCAGTTACAGGCATTTATTATGGCAGAGCTGCCCATGCAATTAGGGATGAAGACTATCATAATAAAGTAATAGCCCTCAAAAACGACGAGATTTTTGTTTACCCAGAAGTATTGAAACAAGCAGGGGTCTTGTAAAATAAATTATTTTTAAATCATTAGGAGTTAAAATGAAAAAAGCATTGATTACCGGTATTGCCGGACAAGATGGTAGTTATTTAACAGAGTATCTACTCGGACTTGGTTATGAAGTCCATGGTATTGTAAGAAGAAGTTCTGTTTCTGAGAATCAAGATAGTCGCCTAAGACATATCAAGGGAAATCTTCATACACACTATGGCGATTTGCTCGATTATCCTTCACTTGTTAGAGTTGTATCTAAGGTAATGCCTGACGAAATTTATAATCTTGGTGCTATGAGTCATGTTAGGGTTAGTTTTGATATGCCTTCTTTTACAATTCAAACGAATGCATTAGGCGTTCTTAATCTTCTCGAGGTATACAGAACTATCTGTCCAGTTGCAAAATTTTACCAAGCTAGTTCTTCAGAGATGTTTGGTAACTCTGTAGACGAAGACGGCGCTCAAAGATTAACTACACCAATGAATCCTGTTAGCCCTTATGGTTGCTCTAAAGTTATGGGATTCAATCTTGTTAAGCATTATAGAAATGCGTACAATCTTCATGCTTGTAATGGAATTCTTTTTAATCATGAATCACCACGAAGAGGGACAAATTTTGTAACAAATAAGGTTGTTAAGACAGCAGTTCAGATTAAAAAAGGTATTGTTGATAAGCTTGAGCTTGGAAACCTAGATTCTTATAGAGACTGGGGACACTCTAAAGATTATGTTAGAGCCATGCACATGATCGCAAATCATCACACTCCCGAGGAGTTTATTGTTTCAACAGACAGAACTCATTCAGTTAGAGATTTATGTGAAACAGTCTTTGATATTTTGGACATGGACTACAGAGATTATGTCTCACAGAATCCAAAATTTATGAGACCAGAAGAGCTGAAATATCTGAAAGGTGACTCTAGTAAGGTAAGAAAGGTGTTAGGTTGGAAACCAGAATATACTTTTGAAAGTATGATGCAAGAAATGGTTGATCACTGGATGGCCATATTATGATAACTTGTGATATTTTAGGTAAATGTAATAACAATAGTGGCTTAGGTAATCAATTATTTTGTGTTGCTGCTACGCTATCATTAGCATTGGATAATTCAGATGTAGCTATATTTCCGGATTTGAAAAAGAGTTATTATAAATTTTATTCTAAAAATATATTTCATAAGTTAGAAATTGGACAAGACAAAGATTTTGTTACAAATTATTACACAGAACCACCTTATACTGGTACTTTATATAATAAAATAGATTATTTAGATAATATGTGTTTACATGGGCATTTCCAATCATATAAATATTTTGATCACAATTCAGATTATATAAGAGACACTCTTGTTTTGCCTGAGAGTGTTGAAAAATTAGTATTATTGCGACATAAAGATATATTACTAGAGAACACTGTTTCTCTGCACATTCGTCGAGGTGATTATGTTAGTGAATCACTAAAGAATAGATATACTTCGCTTGATGAATCCTATTATAATGAAGCACTATCAATTATTGGCAATTATTCTAAAATAATTGTTTTTAGTGATGATATTTCATGGTGTAAAGAGTGGCCCTTTTTGCAAGATAAATCAGTTGTTTTTATTGAAAACGAGCCCGATGTCATTGATTTATTCTTGATGAGCAAGATGACTAACAATATTATTGCTAACTCTACATTTTCATGGTGGGCTGCTTTTCTAAATCGTAATCCTAATAAAAAAATAATTGCTCCAAAAGAGTGGTTTGGTCCACAAAGATCAAAAGATAATAAAAAAGAAACAAAGGATTTGATATTCCCCGAATGGATAAGGATCTAAAATGAAAAAAATATTAGTTACTGGTGGAACCGGAATGGTAGGTACTGCTTTACAAAGTATTATTCCTAATGCAATTTTTTTATCTTCTAAAGATGTTAATCTTATTAGCCAAAAAGAGACATTTGATTATTTTAAAGAAACTAAACCTACACATGTTATTCACCTAGCAGCGAGGGTCGGTGGTATTAAGGCTAATATGGAAAATCTAGCAGATTTTTATTACCAAAATGTTATGATAAATACGAATGTACTAGAAGCCGCTAGAGTCACTAATGTTGATAAGGTACTATCGATGCTAAGTACTTGTGTTTATCCTAGCAATTGTGAGTTACCACTGAAAGAAATAAAAATGCATGCTGGGCCACCTCATGATTCTAATTATGGTTATGCTTTTTCTAAGAGAATGCTAGAGGTCCAAAGCCGAACCTATAGGCATCAATATGGCTGCAATTTTATTTCTGTTATTTCTAATAATTTATTTGGAGAGAATGACAATTTTCACTTGACAGATTCTCATGTAATCCCAGCACTGATAAGAAAAATATATGAAGCTAAAAACGGCGGCCCCGAGGTATTACTTTGGGGCGACGGAAGCCCATTGAGAGAATTTACTTATTCAAAAGATTTAGCAAGAATTATTGTATTCTTGCTAGAAACTTATAATTCAGAGAAACCTATAAACATCGGAAATACAAAAGAATATTCTATAAAAGAGATCGCCTATAGTATTTCAAAAATTTTAGATTATAATGGTAATATCAAATGGGATGTATCACAACCAATGGGCCAATATAGAAAACCATCTGATAATTCAGCCCTGCTAAATTTAGGTTGGGATCATTACACTGATTTTTATTATGCTTTAGAGCACACTTGTAGATGGTTTGTTGAAAATTATAATTCTGCTAAGGGCGTAATTATATGAAAATACTAATAACAGGCCATAAAGGGTTTATTGGAAAAAAAATACTTGACAAACTACAAAAAACAGGTTATAATATAATAGGTATTGATTTAAAAGATGGAGAAGATATTCTTCATTGTCTTCCGGATGAAAACTTTGACTATGTTTTTCATCTTGCCGCCTGTCCTCGAGTCGAGTATTCTGTTCAACATCCTTCATACACAATGAAGCAAAATGTTTTGGTAACCTCGACTCTTCTCGAATGGGCAAAGGATCACGGAGTGAAACGAGTTATCTTCTCTTCTTCCTCTGCTGTTATGGGCGACGGTGATGGAATACCAAAATCTCCTTATGGATTACATAAACTTATGAATGAAATGGAATGTCGGCTTTATTCTGAATTATACGGACTTGATACCGTATGTCTTCGATATTTCAATGCTTATTCAGAAGATCAAGAATTTGGCGGCTCTTATTCAACTGCGATTTGTGCATGGACCGAAATGATCCGTCAAGGTAAACCACTTCGTATTGACGGAGATGGAGAACAAACAAGGGACCTTGTGCATGTCGAGGATATTGCTGAAGCAAATATCTTCTGCATGAATTACGAAGGTAGCTTTGAAGGCAAATGGTTTAATGTTGGATCTGGCCAAGCAGTTTCAATGAATTATATTAAAAATTATATTGACCTCCATCATAAGGTTGAATGGCACCACGCCCCACCTCGTAAAGGAGATGTTCGCCATACCTCAGCAGACATTTCAGAATTACAAAAGTTGGGCTGGGATCCAAAGATTTCTATTGAAGAAGGTCTAGCAAGATGTTTCAAGTAGGCGAACTAATAAAATGGTATGAGACCTATGCTAACGATGATCTTGTTAAGGATGCCGGCATAGGAATTATTATTGAAATTGCAGATATAAATGCCTCTAAAACTTTCCGAGTTTTTAGAATTGAAAGAAAAGACATAGTTAGATTATGTGACTATGATATTGGTAAACTAAACAGGAGCTAAAATGAATCACACTTTATCAACGCAAGCCATCGGCGCAATAATGATGGCACTTCAAAAATCACTTTTAGAGCAATCGGATATCGTTCCGACTCTTCAAGGATTTGAGATTCAAGTTGATGACTCTGGAGAACTCGTGGTTATGAACCCACCTGTTGTTCGAGCACCATCATCAGAAGGCGAGACAATCGAGACGAGCCAACAATAATGCCTCGTTATTACTACAGTTGTAGTGCATGTGAAGGCGAATTTGAGATCCGCCACGGAATGTCCGAGACACAAAACGAATGTCTTGAGTGCTCCGTTGGCGGATCTCTCACTCGTATTCCACAATTAATACAGAAAGTCGAAGTTCGTGAAGATACCTCAACCGCTAAAGATAGAGTGGCTGCTGCTATTGAACAGAATCGAGACACTCTAAGAAAGATGAAGAGAGAGGCTAATAACTATGACTTTACTTAATTGGGTCATTATTACTCTAATTTTATCTATTATAGGCAACTTTTTTGGTGCTTGGTATATTAGGCGACTACTGGTCAAGGTATTGTTTGTATCCCAAAATCTTACCGATTTAGTGGATCTTTTGGAGACATATCGTAACCATTTGAGAAAAATCTATTCTATGGAAATGTTTCATGGAGATGAAACAATCAAATTTTTGATACAACATACAAATTCATTGCTAGATGTTCTGGAGGACTATAGCGATATTTACTTAATGACAGAGCCAATGGCTATACAAGAGGACGAAGAATCTTATGACGAAGAGACGCGGACGGAGAAGAACCTCCCAGAAACGGATGTATTTTACGGCGGTACACGAAGCAGCGATAGTTGAATATTGCTCTTCTGCATGCAATGAAAGAAAATCAGAGCTTTATGTAGAATTTATACAGCCAACATTTGATGAGATGGTAGACAAGATTGTTTATTCTTATCATTTTACCTCGTTAGCTAATATCGATGATTTGAGAGCGGAATGCAAAGCATGGCTTATAACCATTTTAGATAAATTTGACCCTGCGAAAGGATCCAAAGCCTTTTCCTATTTTAGTGTTGTAACCAAGAATTGGTTTATTCACAAAGTCAAAAAGCAAACGAAAAGATGTAAAAGAGAAATAGAATATGACCTTGTTGCTCGCGAAGTTTATGACCAAGAGGTACAGCCGGAAGCAAATTATCTTACAAAGAGAGAAAAAGAAGACTTCTGGCTAAAGCTTTGGGAAGAGATTGACTCGTGGGGTACCAATGATATGCGAGACAATGAAAAGAAAGTTTATGAGGCTATAAAGATTGTTTTATCATCAGCAGACGAGATAGACATCCTAAATAAAAAAGCAGTATATTTATATTTACGAGAGCTCACAGGATTGAATACAAAGCAGATCGTAACTCAGCTTAATAAGATGCGAGAGAAATATCGTGATTTTAGAATGGATTGGGATAACGGCAAAATTTAAGTTGAAACTAATTAGAACATGAGTAAAAAACTAGACGATACTATCGAAAAGGCCCTCAAAAACATAGAGGATGATCGAAAAATAACCAAAGAGCTTCTTGATGATGCTATCAAATATGTTGCTGTTGATGAAGCGCGACATAGAGAAGTCGGCATCATTATGTCTAAGTATGTGGAAACATTACAAAGATCAAATGAGCAACTTGTTAAGATTGCCGGTATGTTGTCAAAAAACGAAAAATCAGCAGGTTTATCAGATTTAGATAAAGACGATCTGTTTGATATGATTTCTGGTGATAAGAAAGATGAGTAGATTTGATAAATTTTTTAGCAATATACAAAGTAAAGAATCTAGGTTATATCGAAGGCTACAAGATTTAGATGATCTGATTTATGATAAATATTTCAATGAATTCTCTGGTAAAACAACCTTTACAGCTGAGGTGCTCTCGGAGACCAATTCTGTTGATGCTGAGGGGGAAGGTTCAAATAGTACGCAATATCTACCTATTAGAGTTAGAATTGATGGAATTCACACTAATCAAATACCCGATCCATATAAAGCGACCAAAAACCTAAAAGGTGACGAAGCAATAGCAAAATTTAGAGCGCTATTATTATCTCATCCGCTAGCCTTCCCAGACACCGAGATCTATTCAGATTCTGCTGTCTCTCAGCCACTAAATCGTGGAGATAGGATAGAAGTCTTTTTTGCTATTGAAGGACCACAGGCATCCGGTAGACAAAGGGGACTTAGGTATGGAAAAGTAGTAGCACCTGCTATTGCAAGAACAGTCCCCGCCGGTGCTAATTTATCAGAGACATTTGATGAAGGAATTGCCTCCACTCTCGGTGAAGGCGGCGGCATCGATAACCCAGAAGAATTATCAAATGCTCCGGACCTATTACGACGAACAGAAGAATTAGTTGTATTTTTACAAGAAGTAGGTTATCATGAGAAAATACACATTACAAGCGGCTATCGAAAACCATCGGAACAAATAAACGCCATGTATCAAAATTTATTTGAGAATGGCGGTGCTGGCCCACAGTTTGCAGATACAGCTAAAAACTGGATCACCGAAACTTATAGATCGACGGAACTAAAAGAACTAGTAACAGGCGCAATAGACGCCAGTAAAAAGAAATCTGATTTTAAACAAGAGTTTGAAGCTTATGTTACAGCCAACATAAGTAGTATAAGCCCTCATTCTTCCAAATTGGCAATTGACATACAAACTCAAGGCATACCGTATGCAAATGTTCAGATTATGAAAAAAGGAATCCAAGCAGCTACAGAAGCCAAGAAAGTGTATGGCTTTAAGTGGGAGTATATTGACCAATCCGGCTTTGAAGAAATAAAAGAAGCAAGAAAAACAAGCTTGACATCACCGACCTCAGAACATATACATGTCACTTTTGAGAGACAACAAGGAGAATAATGAGTATCAAAAAACAAGCTAGTCCAATGGATATACAAGATTTATCTTTGTCGTCACCAGCACAAAAGCAGACTCAAGAGCTTGCAAAAGAGTTGGGCTCTGGTGTCTACCAGACTGAATTTAGGGAAGGCTATCCAACATACGATCAGGCGCCTAGTGAAAAAGTTATCTCCGGAGACAACAATGCCTTTGTAGTCCTAGGACGAGACAGACCATATTCGTTTGGCTCTGGCAAGGGCGCCTTTGGTGGGAAAGCCGGAAGAATTCATCTTATAGCTGGCCTTGCATCTGCTTCTGATTTGACAGAGGACGCTAGTACAGGACCCAATCTTATTACAGATGCTGCAACAGTTTATATTTCGCAAAGAACTAGTATTGACGAGTATTTTGGAATCCCCGCAGGAACAAATATGTCAGCAGATGATAAATCTGGCATTGGAATAAAAGCAGACCATGTTCGTATTATTGGAAGAGAGCATGTAAAAATATACGCCGGTTCTGCACAAAATATTGCGAAACCAAATAAGCCATTGAGAAATATTCTTGGTTTAAATCGAGAGAGAAATTCAAAAGGTGGTGATATTACTGCACGCGGAAGAATTGACTTGATAGCCGATAATTATAAAGATATACAACCGGCTGTAAAAGGAGATAATTTGGTTGAATACCTAAATACAATTCAAGACCAAATGACATATATAATGTCCGCCATCGATGATATAAATATAAGATCAGTAAAGCTAAATAATGCTTTGTTGATTTCAGTTCCTCGTATAGCATTAAATTTTCAAATATATTCAAGTATACCCGGATCTTTCAAAACTAAAGTAAATAATAGGTTAGAGGCAATAAATTTTGCTATTGATGAGATAAATTCAATTTCTAATTATGTCGTTCCGGGTGCTAAAAATATTCTTTCAGATAGTGTGTATATAACATGAGTATAGATAATAAATCAAAATTTTTAGATATTCAAGAAGATGTCTGCGAAATTGCTCCTCCAGAAGAACCTTCAGTAAAAATATGTCCTACCTGCGTTCCGGATAAAGGGGCGATCACTCCAAACTGGTGGGAAGAGCGAGAACCATTTTTAGATAAGCGTGATTGTTCTTATTCGGTAACAGTTGCTATAAATGATGATGGTGAGAGTTTCGATGTTGCTCGTATGACCTCTGAAGGTCGAAATATCAAGCAACTGGCTGAGACATATAAAAGATTTGGAATCCTCCAGCTAATGAGGTTTTATAATAAAGAGATATCAAATGAAACCCTATTTGCTTTCCCAGATGACCCAGAAAAATTAGAAAGACTTAACCAGAACGCTAACAGAAAAATAGAAAACTCAGTACAAGTATTGGAACAACAGTTGCCAAATGGAGTTTTTAATATTTATGATATACCGGGCCCAGTCTTAGATGCTTTTGAAATCAAAGAAGGTGATCAATTTAATCCGTTTGCTGTTGAATTATTTGTAAAAGCTAATGATTATTATATCTCAACTTACCAAACTGCAAAAGGCGGCGAGCCAATTTTGGTTCAAGTGACTATACCAGCATTTATTTTTGATAGAATACCGCAAGCCAAGCCGGTTGCTGTGACAGATATACAAAACGAAGTTATTTTAGAGGGCTTAGATCTAAAGGCACAAATAAGAAGACTTCAAATAGCAATGGGTGTTTTTGGAAAATACCAAGCGTATTGGTGGCAAACAGAGAAAGGCCGTCTTGTTTTTCAAAAGACCCTACCAGCAGACCAAGAGCTCACAGTTGATGACGCTTTTGGAAGCAGTCAGGGACTAAAAGACTTTTATTGTACTCTATATGGAAACAGGCTTGATTCTTTTGTTGAAAGACTTGAATCTTTGATTGAAGGACAAACTAGGTTTCGTTTTAGAAGATTAAGGACACCTCGCGCTGTTCAATTTATTAAAATATCTTTCAATAATAGTAACCCCGAGAGACCATATCAGATCAAAAAGATCGAAGTCAAAGGAGAAGGTTGCGATTATGAGAGAGTTCCGCTTGGTTCGATTAAACGCCCCACCGTCGATGGAGGAGAAAAATTTGCTTATCCCTTCAATGACCAAACTATATTGAGCTATATTGCTAATATAAATGATATAGATCAAGATTTGCAATCAAAAGAAACTCCTCCATGGGTTGATTTTTGTCTCAAATATACATTCCCCCCATTAGACATTGAATATGGAAAAGAGAACGATCTCACAGCAGAATTTGGACAACCTGAGACTATTCTTGGGTGCGTTGTGGATAATATGGGTGGCCCAAATGCAATTAGGGATTTTTTCCTTGAAGAAATTATTGGCTTCTTTGATGCAATTGCATATAAATGGAATCAAAACAATTGTAAAGCTTTAGCTGGAACTTATGTAACCAGAGAAGAACAATTACAAAAGAATCCTAAACTGAAAGCTACCGCCGGAGAACTAGCGCAACAGGATAAAGATGAGCTCGCCGCGCCTTACGACGCAGAAATACAAGCCTTACAAAAAGAAATTGCTGACTATAATATTATAATTGCTGATGTAGAAGAGCAATTAGTGGCTCTCAATTTAGAGCTGGATAACCGTGTAACGAATCCCAACTCTAGCTTAGATGGTCAGGCTTACTCTTTCAGCGAGCTCATTGACGCAATCGCTGAATTTGACGATCAATTAGAGTCTGGGTTATCAGGAATAGATGAGATTAAAGAAAGGATAAACAAGCTTGAGAAGGAAAAAAGAAGTGCTGTAAGCCCGATTGGAGAAGAGCAAAGAGAAGCCAGACAGAGACAAAGAGAAGATGACAGAAATCAGCGTAGAAGCGACAGAGAAGGCAGAGATAATCTCGTAAGTGTTAGAAAAACAAAAAAAGCCTTGAAAAAAGATTTAGATGACCTCAATAGAGGAGATAGGGGCGACATTAGAAGACAAGCTAGGGATGAAAGTAGCAGTGGCCAGCGTCGTACTGACCGCTTAGATCGTCGCCAACAAAAGGGTGAACGATTAGGTTCTAATCCTTTCGTCGCTGCATCGCGAGAAATGGTTTCAAAACAATTTCCTTTCGAAGATTCATTGGTACAATTGTTTTTGTCGGAAGAAGAATATAAACAATTTGGTTTTCGTGGTTTTGATTTTATGGGCGGCCTTAGAGACGCTGGAAATGGTATTCGTGGAGAGAACAAAGAAAAAAAAATAAAAGGCTTTTTATCTCGCTTAGGTGTATGTGGTCTGAACAAACTTGGCCAACGAGCACTTGAGTGCCTTCTTTCTGGTGTTGATTTAAGCACGGGACTTAGAGCGATTGTTAAAGCTACTTTAGGAAATATGGCACCCACATCCATGGAAAGATTGCTTGTCGGCCTAGACCCTAGGGTACAACAAGATATTAAACAACAAATTGAGAGAGAATTTGGAAATATGCCTGCTCCGTGGGAAGTTGGTTATAAGCCCGGATCTAAATCCGGAGTTGCCGGTGAATCAAGGGAAGTCGCTGTTTCAAATAAAATGGATTCTTTAGAAACGCAAGTAGAGCAACTTCAAGAATTATTGGATTCGATTCGAAGCATAAAATTATTTTTTGGAGGAAATGCCGATACAATAAGATTTAAGGAAGATGTCGAAACTACGGAGCAAGTGCTTATTGGAGATGAATATGTTGATTTTACACCATTTATAACTAAGATCCAATCACTAAAGGTATACACTGAAGGTGCGGACAAACAAGGCAATATTGAAGATCAATTGGAGATAATAAAAAAAGACCTCACAAGTGAAATAAATCTACAAATTGCGGGGTTGGACGCAGAAATTATCCAAACCCAGCTTGATGAAGATAATACAGATTTTAGAAATTGGAGAAATTTATCAGAGGAAGAACAAAATGAATTGATCGAAAGAGAAAGGCTAGCAGCAACAGAATATGGAAATGGCGCTACTTCTTCTCAAAAAACAAGTCAAGGAAGTATTGGTAAGGCATTGGGAAATATACAAGAAACTATTTTTGATGCTTATGTTGATGCAATTATGGACAATGTTGAAATTCAAGAATTATTTTCTATTTTAGATAAAATTCCCGGTGCTAGATTGATCGCAAGGCTAATTGCTTCTTTTGATTGTCCCAATGTACACTTTGTTTACCCTCCAGTTAGATCATTTTTGGGTTCTTTGACTTTCGATGATTGTCTAGACAGAGGTAGCGTAAGCATACCCAGAATACCGAGAATACCAAAGATTAAAGGTATTAGAGAGCGCCTTCTTACACTAGCAAAAGAGATTGTTAAATCTACATGGAATGACCTCAAGCAGCAGGTATTTGCCGCCGCTGCCTTAAAATTCTTGATGATTATAGAAAATGCTCTTTGTAAATCTCTAGAAGCAGTAGGGCAATTCGCAGCAGAGGCTACTCAAGGCCCCAATGCTAATTTTGGCGATGTAATTAACGAGCTAATTTGTGGTGGAGATACCGATGATAATGAAATTGATGATGTAAGCACTTCACTTTTATCATCAATTGGGGTGACACCACAAAAATTACAAGACCTCAGCGAAGAAATAAATGCTGCTGACCTCAAGGGCCAGTATAAGCAAGTAATGGATAGTATATCCAATGTTATATCCGGAAAAGAACTAAAGCAACTAATTGTTGCAAATCCCGGTGAAGCAGATCCATTAGTTTTAGATCGTATTTCTAGAACTGTGGCTCTTCAAAATCCAGCATTTGCGCTGTTCTTTGATTCACCGGATAAAGTTGAGTCTGTATTCGCTGCTATGGGGAATTTTATGACCCCAGAACAACGACAGCTTGTGCGAGATAATTTGGCAAATCCTCAAATTCAGCCAGACAGTGGATCAAGCATTTGTCTGACCCAAGAACAGCTTCTAGAATTTGAAGATAAAAAAAGAAACATTTGGGCCACTGCCGGCCTTGACCCAGAAACAATCGATGAGGCATTAGCAAAAGAAAGAGATCGAAATCGCGACACTATTTTTGTTACCGCTGATTTATTAGCTAAAGGCCCCGCAGGAATTTTTCAAGAGGCCATTGATAAAGCGTTCTTGCCAGAAGAGTGCGGAAATGTGAATGGGATAATACCTTTAGAGGATGAATTCACATCTAAAGAGAATGATACTTTAGTTGAGGGAGTTTTTAGATCTTTACAAAAAAGTTATCAAAATGATATGATTGGTAAATCAGATGCATTTTTGGAAAATGTATTAGGTGACACAACGGATTTGCCACTGAAAAGGCACGAAAGGAGAGCGAATAGTGAGTCTTTTTATATTGACTATGCAAATTCAAACGAAGATTGGGATGCCAAAAAGAAACGATTTGACCAAACAGCAATAGGAAGGTTTTATTTTGGAGTCCTCTCTGATGAATCTCCAAAGGGAGTCTTTCCTGATACGGTTGCCATAAAAATGAAAGAACAACTTGAGTCACAAACCTTTGATGTTAATTTTATTTATAGTGCCAAACAAAGACCGGGAAAAGAAACAAAAACTGTGCGTACTGGACTATTAGGGAGACAGACGGAGTTGCAAGTCCCGCGCCCTTATTTGAAAAAACCAGATATATCTTTGGATTTTACCAATGATAAAGATTTCAGTGGCAAGCTTGATATTGATTTAGGCTTTACTAAATTCAAAAATAGCAAAGTACAAATTCAAAAAGATTTTGGATATAAGGTTTATTTATATAGCACTATTGAAGTTTCTGTTGATTTAGACAACGACGGAGAAGATGATAATGTTTATAATGATACCCAGCTTGAGTATGGTATCATTTCACCACAACAAATTAGCGACAATCTTTCAGGCACTTTGTCGCCTTATGATGTAACTCTAAGTGATCTAAATGAAAAGAAAATTCCTTATCAATCATATGTTCTAACAAACTTCATCAATTCGCAATTACAAAGTGCTTCACATAGCCCAATTTCACCAACTTTATTTACTAATAAATTTTATCAAGACTTTACACAAAAAACATTTGATGTCATTTCTAAAGGACTTTTGCAAACATTAGATGGCGCGCCTTCCGATGGATTTAGCTTTGGTTATCAAGGCGACCCGCTAACTCCTGCCGACTTGTTATATGTTGATCCGGAGTCTGATCCAAATGATGATAGTACATGGGAATACACATACGAAGAAGAAGATGCAGTATTGGGAAGATCAGCTACAAAGAATTCGCGAGTTCATTTTCTAGATCCAAATATCTATGGAGGAAGATTCAGATCTCCTCCAATATATATTGAGCCAACAGTATATACAGGATGGCTTGGATTATCTCAAATAATTATACCAGAAATTGATGGCTGTAAGCCAAAACGAACAGATTTTTTAGACATTAAGCAGATAGCACAAAATGTCCGTAAAGTTGAGACCTCAATACCTCAAGATCCTCGCCTGAATGAGGACCCTGACTGTGTAAAGAGAATACCATTTGATAAGATATCGGATGCGTCAACTCTTGCCTTCCTAGATGGTACGGTCATAGCAACCATCAGAACATATGTTTCAGAAGCAATGCTAAAATCTATGCCAATGTTTTCGTTCCTAGAATATTCAGATAGAAATTATGATGATGGCTTTGCCCAGATGATTGTACAAGAAATGGATAGAGGTCTACAAGAACAAGAGGCATTATTCGGAGGCCGGATTGAAGGTTATAATTACTACTTGCTATTCCTAGAACAAGCAGTACAGTCAGCAGTCCGCAAAATTGATAACGGAGAGATCCCATCGACCCCTGAAATAGAAGAAGCTAGAAAAGAGATTAACAAAGCACAAGAGGATTATGTATACCCACAAGTAAGAGACCTTGAGACCCTAAAAGATATAAAAGCGTTTAATCCAGCATCTGATTCCTCAAGTCGTGCGTCTGTACTGCTTGATGGCATTGCGACTTCTGCTTTTCCAACATATGCTTCAAATAATTCTGTTATTCAAGAAAGCTTACAAATAACAACTGCTTTTTTGTCAATAAATGAAATAAGATTTTCTAGCAAGATATCATTGATAAACAGCTTAAGAAGACCTTGCAAAGTTCTATTAAAGGCACTTGTTGATAATGAGCTTAAGTTTTTATCTTCTAAGCTCGAAGGAGATGATAGGTTCCGCCCATATGTCGCAGACCTATCTAAGTATTATTTATCTCTGCCTGACTTTATGTATGGTTCAACTCTCAAAGCCGGCCTTATGGATATCGAGAAGCCAAAAGTAGCAGGTGAGCTTGATATGGGTTATGGCGATGTTTCAGAAGTCTCTCCACGGCCCACGCTGACTGATAAACTAACTGAACTTGGCTTGACTTCTGAACAACTCGCTAGTGTTGCTGAACAGGGTGGTCTTTTTATTGAGAAATATATAAGAACGATAGACAAGCCCAGACAAGGGCCATCTCTACAAAA
>JACKZZ010012238.1_pt1 | contig 34773 bp, 16 predicted proteins | sample 8027871 | NCBI WGS metagenome assembly JACKZZ01 (sample SAMN15724774, study PRJNA655200) | protist metagenome | isolation source: fluorescence activated cell sorting (FACS) single amplified genomes of... | place: USA: West Boothbay Harbor, Gulf of Maine | collected 2000-07-19
ATAAAAAAAAGATAAAAAAACTACTTACTACTACTACTTTAACTAAAAGAATTATACATAAATATTTGTGAAAAGTCCTGTGTGAGCAGATGAAACTTCTTTTTGGATTTAGCACGTAAATACGATTAGATTTTCACCGCAGCAATATGGTTGAGGGATCCAAACGTTCATCAGAGTGTAATCCTCGTAAGTGTGAATACTAAGACTACTACTACTACTACTACTGCAATTAGCACTACAATTTATTTAAGTATTGTTTGTTAATTTATGCACATCATAATAAGAATTTATTTATTTATTATAGTGCAGTACTATTATTACCTTACTATTATTTATTAATAATAATTACTGTAATAAAAAAAATAGTATATTTGTAGTGCATATTTTTATTACAAGTATTAACAACTTGTTATTATCATCTAATTATTATTTATTAATTATTATAGCACATCATTATTATTATTAGTTAGTAGTAGTGCATTATTACCACACAATAATAATAATGCACACAAACACCAACTACATCCTATACCTACAACACATATACCCATCCAGTGGCTCGTTTACATATTCAGCACATATTTTCTCGCACAATAAAAACGCGATGGAACACATTGATAGAACAACAACATCTTTTGAAGATGATAAAAACCTTTTCGATTGTGATAAAGAAAACATTGACCCATACCATAGTGTGAACCAACGAGAAAGAAATAGCCGTAGTAGTAATGGGAATGAGCGAAACAATATGCCTGTAAAAGGTCGTAAACCACTGCAAGAAATTTATATTGGAACTATTCCATACGCAATTATCCCAGATGATGCTATTCAAAACAATAGCAACATAACAATTTTGTCTGATGGTATTACAGTGAAAGTTCAAAATGTAAAAGGGAAAATGTCGGCGTCCTCAAGTAAAAATAAAAAAAAAAAGGTTTCAAAGAAGATAAAGAAGAAAACAAATAACAATACCTCATATAGTTCTAACGTTAGAGGATTCAGATGAATACATAAATTTTTCTTACTCATAAGAGGAATGCATACTTCAAATTGCTGACATATAGATATTCAATTGCACATAAGTATACATATTCGCAGTCTGGGTATCCAAAACATTACAAATTTAAAATTTAAAATGGTTTTGAATACTATTTGAGTGTACAAGAAAGAAAAAAAGGAAAGAAATAAGATATGGAGTCGAATTTCATTTCGGTCAGTAAGAGTTAGTTTTAGAATATACCAAGCGCAACTCACGGGTTAAGTCTTACGTGTGAGTTTATACTATTTATACATTTGGTTAAATTTCATTTTACATCATATATATATATATATCACATAAATACTTGGGTATATATATATACTACTCGTATGGGTCATATATAGCCATGGTAACTTAAAGCTTATTTATATATATTTAAAGTCAGTTTCTAAAATTGTAAAATGAATTCTATTTTATTTGGAGGAGTAGAATATTAAAATCAAGATTAAAGAGAGGTAAAAATTAAAAATTAAAAATATATACGACGCGTTTCAAATTAATTAAATATATAATATTAGCGGAAGTAGCTCAAATGTAACTTATCATCTTTTGAATTATTCGATCAAGATTACTGGCCACTATTTTTTTTCTTTTTCTTTTTCTTTTTCTTTTGTTTTGCGCGCATCGCTTTATAGTCTGAGTTCTCCTCTTCCAATTTTTGTCTATCTGCTTTACCACGATACATTGCCTGTATTTTAGCAGCTGCTTCATCTTCTTCTCTCTTTGCTGCACGGCGTTCATTTGATTTTGCTGCCATTTCTTTTTTTTTCTCTTTTTTCTCGATATCCATTCGTTTCTTCAAATCTTGGTTTTGCCTTGCTTCCGCCTCCTCTTGTTCTTTCCTTGCTTTTTCTTTCCTAGCTTGTTCCCAATGGTATCGATTATTTATTCTTTCGACCGCATCTTTATTTTTAGCTGCTAGCTGTTGTGATCTTAGCATCTCTTTTTTTGATGTAAACGCCTTTTCTGCATCACGTTCGGCACGCCATTCTTTAATTTTTTTTCTGTCATTTCTTCTTCGTTCAGATTCAATTGCTCGTGCTTGTTCAGCTTTTAACCTTTTCTTTTCATCTAATAGCTCTTTCTTGGACATATTTTTCCTTTTCTCGCGCTCTTTCTGTTTAGCAATTTCAGCAAGCTGTTCTTGCAATTCTTTTTGTCTTTTTTTACGATTCTTTTCGCGTTTGATATTCTTAAGACGCTTCAATTCATTTTCGCGTTTCAATTTATCTACAACCTTTTCAGATTCTTTCGGTGGTAATATCGGTGCGCGTAGTTGAATAGTCTCTTTACCCCATGGCAATTTAATAAATTTGGCTTTTCGATTTTGGAACCCTTCGTTATAATCTTTCAATTCTACTTTATATTTGTCCATCTCTCCATAACGTTGCTTCAAACGGCCACGGGCATTACCGTTTATAACATCACCAATTAATTTATCAAGAAGCTCAATGCAGATTTTGCCCATTTTCACCCATTTCAATGGCAATTGTTTCATTGCGCTATCGCCAAAATGCCTAACTCTTACATCTAGTGCTTCTGGGTTGATTATTTTGTCTTCAGTTTCCGCTTGGTATTTAAATCGCCTTGCACTTGATCTAAAGCCTCGAAATTGAGTCTTTTTTGGCTCTGGCGGTGCTTTTCTAGGTAAATAGTTACGCACAACTACAGGGTCCTTCGATGGTTCGGTAGTCTTAGGTACCCATTTTTTAGGTGGGTCACTCCAAGTTTCTTTGTTCCATGGCACTGGAACATTTGGTAATGTATGTACACCGAAAATATCAAATACAAGATCGTCTAGAATTTCCATTACAATAACGGATTGAGGAGTAAAACCAAAGTGTGCAGGAATGGTGCGTTTCCATTCAATCATAGGAATAACATTACTAGACCAATGGCGACGATCACCCATTCGCCTATTTTTCAATGTCCCACGTTCTACTTTATCAACAATGCATGCTTGTCGTCTCATAAACGACATTAGTGCAATGATTCTCTCCGCCTCGCTAGGAATTTCTTGCAAACATGGTGCTTCGCGCGCAATATGCCTAAATGCGCAACAAAATTCATCATATTCCATTGCCATCTTGTCGCCTTCTGTTTTTAAACTAATGTTGGCACTGTGATAGTGATTGGAATTTTCTTTGACCGTGCCCATACATGGCGTAACGTTAAAATCACGGCATAAAATTTGCCACTCGCGTATCCCTATTTGCAATCCTGCCATTTTCTGCTCATAGAAGGTTTCTTCCTTTACCAACATACCACAATCAGCATGTGCGTACATATAATAAAGCCATTCCAATGGCTTTTTCCAGTTATTCATCATCAAGACTGATTCATTTTGGAACTCCACTTCTCTTTCATATACTTCTTGTTGGTGCTGTAAGATTAAGCTAGATTGATTGCCTGCTACGCTTGCCATGTATCGTTTTGGTGCATTCACACCATAATCATGTTCTTCGCATACTTGATGAGCTTTGAAATTTTTGCCGCCACCTGTGGCAGCATGTGCTTTCCTCCTATTTTCCGTGGCAATGAAACGTGCGCGGACTGTTTGCCTTAATTCCCTTGAACGTAAACGTTTGCGTTGCTCTTCGTGTTGCCCTCGTAAGATACGTTGTTTAAGGCGTTCGCCGGCACGATTGATGTCATCTTGCACTGTGCGATTTTTAAACCTACCAATTCGTTTTTTGCGTTTAGTTTTAACTTCGCCAAGACCACTTACTTTCAATGAGCCGCCATCTAATAAATCTTCCTCTGCTTCGTCATCCCCATCGTCCCCCATAGTGGCAGCAGGCTCGAGCCATGGTTTTGAATACGTACCACGTTTTGCATTTAATTTTTTTTCATCTGGCACAAATTTTTGGCTAAAGACTTTGTTTTGTTTGCTCTTCGATTCCGGTGCAGGTGGATTCTGCAAATTGTCCCCATCGTCCTCTAATTCCATCTTTTCCAGCGGATCTTGATCTGGAAACATCATATCGTCGTTATCTTCGTCTTCTTGTTTCACTCCACCATTTTTAACTTCCTCGCAAAATTTTGCAAGTGCAGCCATACCTGGATGACTTAATGTATCCTTCGATGAATTCATACCTTTGTATTGCGCTTCTAGCGTTTTAATCAAAGGCTCTATGCGTTTAACAATTGGTAGATGTCCTAAGTGTATGATTTTTGCTAAGACTTCAAGGATTAAGATACGTCTTACTTGCCCGATCTCTCTTTCCTCCGCTTGTCGCGGTGAAATGTGCATCTTTTTGTCTTGTCCAGTTATTTTTTTCCCATCATCTTTCGTTCGCTTGGCAACTTTATCCCTAGTTTCAATATGCATTAACATGGACAACGCGACCTTAGAGAATCGTTCCATGTACTCTTGCATTGTTGGTTCGTTGTGAAAACGATTAACAATAATTAACAATGGAATAGAGGCAACCCGTCCATATATAGGATCATTTATTGCAATTTTTCCAAGCAAATCACCCAATAACAAACCGTGTCGCAAAGATAGACGCGGATGCTTTGATAAGGTAACGAAACCATTGAAATCATTGTTTGAATAACCTTTCAAAGTTGCTTGTTTCGTCATGGGTTCAACCATTACGCCCACTGGAACTTGTGGGTGCTTCTCCAGCGCATTTGACATATTAGACATTATGTAATCGTATACAAGCTCGTTTTCATGGTTTTCAACTAAACTGAAAATTAATGTTTTGTACACATATGGTGCAAATGAAACACTGTCTGATTCGGCAAAATTGTCAAGTAGTTCAAATAGACATGTTATTGCAGTAATATTTAAGATTGCACTTTTATCCCTGGTACCTTTCTTCAACAAACCTAGCAACAGCTTTGGCATTGATGGATAAGCTTCTACTGCTTTTGGAATTTGATTCCATATTTCTGTAACCAAATGAAACGCTGCGCAACGAACATCGGTAGCAACATTTGGTTCACAATGCACTTTTGCTAAATCAACCCAAAATTTAACAACACCTTGCGACATTAATGCTTCTTCCATTGTTTCTCTTTCTTCTAAAAATGTTTCCAATGTGTCGCATACAAATGACATGTATTTCAATGGCGTTGGTAGAACTAGTCGTAGCGCTGTGTTAAACAATGATCCTAGCTCTTTGTTTGCAATGCCATCGATCATTGCAATAATACCTAGTTTTAAATCTGGGTTTTTCGCAATTGCAGTTACAGCTGCATTTAAACCAGAAGCAGCAATATCCTGTGGCGAACCACCTTTGCCACTGGAAGCAGAGACACCATTGAACCAATCCCAACAGTGCTGTTGTAAATGTGCAGCATCAGCAACTTCTGAAAGTTTAGCAACTAAATGCGTAATAATTCTACAACACCACAATGCAACATCTGGATTGTTCGATACTAAGCCAAAGCGCATAATGTCCATGGACATGCACATACATCTGTAACTACGGTTACGCTGGTCTTTGCGTAAATTTCTTTGATAAGTTTTTGTTTTAGCTAATAAATCTACAATTGTATCAACGTGCTGGAATACAGTGCGGCACAATGCTAAAATTGGGACAAATGAGCCTTTAATGCCATTAACAAAGATGTGAAACAGATAATTAGTATTTGCAGTCACGAGCGTTACTGCTTGCTCTGGCCGTACATTTAATTGTTCAACTAGTAATACACACCAAAATGCTGGGATAGATTCTGCATCCGATGGCAACATATTTTGATTATTTTTTAACATATCAATTTCTTCATCCATGATTTGTTCAATAAGTGGCTTAACACGTGTTTGTCCACCAACATTACTAGAAACATTTGCTTCTTTGCGTTTTAACGCTTCTCGCGCAGCTTCTTCTTGCTTTTTTTTCGCAAGTGCTGCCCTACGTTGTGGTGCTGCACGCGCAGCTGCTTTCGCTTGGGATGCATAACCTGAGTTACTAGAGTCGCGGATCTTTCCAAGAGATTTTACTTGACCACGTGAGCGATCAATGGAAAATGTTGCCCACAGCTGATTCATTAACCGCGCGGCAACTTGTGCATCACCAGATAAAATCAAGGACTTCGCATCGTTATCTACACGGACTGTTAAACGCCTTAAAACAGGTACTAATGCATTCCAATTTCCTTCTTTGTTATTAATTCTTAAACCATCTAGAAGTTTATTTTTACCTAACGCAGCTTGAATAGCACGTCCAAAAGCAAGCCCACTAACTAATAATTTGATATTGTCTGGTCCAAGAAGAACGTTCGATCCTTTCTTTTTTAATTGCTTTGCAATCAAGCATCCGTTTTCTGCTAACCAATTACCGCAATTAGATGGCAACGCAATAGATGATCTGGATGACATATTATTTATTGCGTCTTCAGATACGTGTGTGTATGTATATCCGCCCGTCTGTTGTATAGTATACTATTTATAAATGTTATATATACCAAAAGATTGTTGCGCACAATAATCGTAAAAGAATCAAAATGCTTATGTAAATATGCGTTTGATTACGTGTGTACGGATCTATTTGTATTATATGTATAAACATGTATATGCCAACGTGTGGAGGAGTTCCTCGCACATTTGAATCACACACAATGATGTGTGTTAATGTAGTATTGTCACATAATAATAATATATACTACTATTGTAGTATTATCTGTTATAAATAAATAATTATAATAATAAAAAAAAACACGTAATAATACAGTTATGTATAGTTCGATTATCTATTTCGTACTTTTTGTATGAATTACTATTGAATAATTCTACATTAATGATAATCGAAGACGGGAAAATATAAATTAACATGGATATAGCACTGGAGAATATCATACACATATGTGTTTGTGGGGGAGTTGTCCTATTTTTATCACAGCAGTTTTATTTATTTTCTGTAGTTGTTAGAACACAACATGTGTTTCCTATTAAAAGGGGTCGTTGAAGTTAAACTAGGGGCCGATCTAGATCTACTCGTAGTAGATCTCTTCTCTGATGAGGCTAGTAGAGCTGGTACAGTAGTAGATGCTGCAATGTGTATATTACAAAGTATAGCAGCAGTAATGCTGTACTGTTATATACTCAAGCGCAGCGTGGTCTCCTGCTGCTGAGCTCGACCATTTAAATTAAGTATAATAGTAATAGTACAGTACCGGTAGAGTATGATACTGGTGGTAGTGTATAAAATAATTGGTGAGTCGTATTGGCGTTTTGAACATCGCGAGAAGCCGCGGAGTAATTCCAATACTGCGCAGTAGTCGTCCGTTGAATACCATTTAATTAACTTATATTATTTCAATCATTTATTACACAAACACAATTATTAGTAGTTGAATATTATTATAACTTATTTATATATTTTTGTTGCGCCAATTTAATATAATACATAATAATAATATATAGGAAGAATAAATAATAATCCATCATAATAAAATAATAATTTCGCAACACAAAAAAGATAAATGTAAAGTGCTAAATGTAATAGTATACCGTGGTGGCAGTACTACTACATGTACTGCAATAATAATAATAATAATAATGTGATACTACTACTACTATTATTATACTGTTTCACATACCCTCTCTCCGCAGTAGTACGAGGCATAGTATCGAAGCTACCAATAATTTCATGCTCACACTTAAATATAAAATAGAAACCTCCGTTTATCTGTAAACACTATTGCCAAAGACATGACACCTACTAAGATTAAATCCACTGGCAGAAACACGGTAGATACCTTACCAATTCCTTTATCACCATCGACGAAACGAACGATGCCAAAAACTTTTGAATCGCCAAAACGGGCGGATAGTATTAGATACAAAAAAACGTCCGTGGAAATAAATAAAATAAAACATCTGCAGCGAACCCCGGAACAATTGCCGTACAATAAAAAGCTTCAACAAAAGCGATACTATAATGTGCACCCAAAAAATAAAACGCATCAGCGCAATGTTGAAAAAGAGATTGAACAAGATGTATTGCTAAAAAGAAGTCTAGTTGCAACAACAACAAATGTAAAACAAAGTGTCAGTGATGAAAAATCAAATAGTTCTCCTACGCGTACTGTTATTCAAGACTTACGAGTGAAAAAGACTGTGTTGGATATGTATTCAAAAGTTCGGAAAACTTTCGGATCGCTCGGTGGCGGGGGTTCTGGAGGTCCAATTTATGGAGAAGTTACTACAAAAAGTTTTCAACGTATAATACAGTTTATGAAAACTCACTGTGAATTAAATGAAAATTCTTCTTTCATAGACGTAGGTTCAGGACTTGGAAAACCTAATTTCCATGTATCATTAGATGTTAACGTTAAACTATCTGTTGGTGTTGAACTTGGAGGTGAGCGTTGGTGGCAAAGTATGATTTTGTTAAAAGATTTTGTTCCAGAGTATGAGCTGAATAGTGTATTTTTTGCACATGGAAATGTTTTTGATATGAAAACATTAAATCCTTTTTCACATGTCTACATGTTTGATAAAGGCTTTCCACCAAATTTGATGGAAGACTTAGCATCAAAATTTAACAATTCGATTGCATCTAAATATTTAATATGTTATAAGAAACCCAAACATATTATAGAATTATATCGATTTGATGTAAAACATTTAGGTTTCTTAAGCACAAGTATGAGTGGTTCTGGAGAAGGTAATTCAGTACATTTTTATATGAAAAATGGAAAGAATGGCAGCACGAAAAAAAATGTTGATGACAATAAACATCTTCAGATGTTAAAACAAAATGATTTTGGCTTTAAAGTACCACCAGTACCGTCTGATTCGATTGACAGTGCCCCGGTTGCATATGCTAAATCGTATGGGCAGCCCGGTATGAAGCTATTGCATGAAAATAAGTTGAATGAATATACTAAGTGGTGTATTGAGCAAGTTGGAATAAATGATTCAACTCGAAATAAAAGAAGATTAAGAAGTCGTCGACAACGAAAATAAACGAAAAACAAGACACACACAGAGATACATTTGATTTATTCTTATTGTGAGAAGACAGAAACACCATAGAGCATAAAATGTATCAAATTGGTGAAAAATGGAACATGATAAGACCAAATTTTTAAAAACAATCTTTAATAAAAGTTTCGTATATATAATAATAATAATATTTAAGTTTTAAAAATTAAAATGAGGCAAGGAAATAAATACTCGTAAAATAATATAATATATATAGTTATGCGCGTAATTTATATATACCATGGTATTTATTATATTATATTATTTCCGAGTAGAGTATATATTATTATTAAACGTTCAAAACAAATATACTTGATAGTATGTATTCCCAGTAACTTTATAATTATATATTAATCTTTCTTTCTCCTCGTTGATTGATTTATACTTTCGATTGTTTTTTCTGGCTTCACTAATATAAAAATTAGCGACGTATTGGCTACATGATATTGCATAGAAGTCATGATTAATTGGATCCGTTGTCGTTCCGTCTGTCCCCCATTCGAACTGTGGTCTGTACACGTAGCGTATGAAAAAATGGCATGTTAGAGAGGATTTATTGAATACGATCTAGGTGAAAAAAAAGTACTTACCTTTCAGGATGCCACTGCGTCGCAAATACTGGGTATTTAATGCCTTCGATAGTTGATACAAATTCATTGCCTTTTCTTCCACGATTTGTTGACAATATACGGAAAAAGCTATTTAAGTTTTTATTTTTCATGAACATATCCGGATGTACCCCATCGTGATGTAAATTCGTTGTTACTGGGTTGTTTTCAAACCAACTATAGATTTCGTTTTTTACCGGTATTGGATAATTTTCAAGATTAAATAATTTTGATGTTGGTGCAAACTGTGTAAAATTCAAGGGCAACATTAAATTTTCGGAATCAAACTCGTGTAATGAAAGCACAGATGGGTCCTCAGCAACTAAAACTGAAATTGTTTGTATGCCCATGCACGTACCCCATAGAGGGAAATATTCACCTTTATCGTTGATGTTTAAAACTTGGTTCAATAAATACTTTGCAGTTTTCATATATGTTGAATTTAAATTCTGCAAAACAACGTCTCCCCCCGTAAATAATATACCATTCAATCCAACTAATAAATCATCAATTTCACTAAACGGTTTGTTATATGGAATAGGCACGACGCGCGCACCTGCACTTTCAATCCACTGCACGTATAAGTTATGGAAACATGATGTTGGATTTACCCCTGTTTGTTGAGTTTGAGTTACAGCATATGTCACACATCCCCCCACATCAAGTGGAACAGTTAATACGCCAATAATTGGTCGATTGTTTAGACCACCGCTGAATCCCGCTTCGGTAGTACTGGTTATAGATAGAGCTAGTGTGGCATATAGCAACAACAACAAAGTATGGCTTCTCATCATGCAATAAATTTATTCGCTCGATTTCAATATTGTCTGCATCACGATCGTCCATGACACTTTCGCTGCTGCTGTATGATAATATAATAAATAATAATAATTTCAAAAAATAATAATAATAATAATAATAATGGTGGGTGTGCCAGTGTGCAACAATGCACTAAAAAAAAATATATAATAATTAATTATTCTTCTTATAATAATATATTATTAATATTATTACGTAATAATATAATAATTAATATACACTATTATTTTTTATTTTTATTATTATTATTATATTATTACCTGGTGGTATTAATAATAAGAAGAAGAAGAAAAGAAGAGCACAAGAGGAGGAGATTTTAAAAAAAAAAATAAAAAATATAAAATAATAGTGCAATAATAATAAATAATAATAATAATTAATTATTGATTATTTAATACATCTCACCTTAAAAGTTAGAATTATATTAATATTAATATTCAATATGGTATAGTAATTATAATTTAAATTTAAATTGGAATAATAAAAAACACGTTCGTTAAGGTGCTATAGCTTGAGGAAATTAATGAAATGAAATTATTTAGAAGATTTTTTCAACAACAGCTTTTTTACTCCTATTTGTAATAATTACAATACTCTTTTAGTGCCTCTATTAACTACTAAGCACATTATACCGGTATACCAGTATTTTTATTCCCTTCTTGCTGCGAGGATCCTCCTATTCTCCTGCTACGAGTATACTAAATTCGCATCTTAAAACAAACTAATAAGAATGCAGCTATATCGTGATACGAGTGTGACCTTTGTATGCAGCTATTTATATTAGTATTAGCATAGTAGCTATATAATAAAGTAATAATAATATAAATATTAATGAAAGAGAAGAGAGAATATACAGAATTATCCATCCATCAACAACGCAAGCTCGGCATACAGAAATACCTCAGCTGGATACAAATATCTTGTTTAGTTTCAATACACTTAAACAAGTTTTTAAACGTGTATTATGTCGAAAAATAATGGGGTGTTGTACCCTAATATTTCTGAAGAGATGAGGCAAAGGCAATACGAACGTGCGAAAATGGAAGAAGAAGTTCGAAGGCTGACTGAAAAGGTACAGGCACTGCAAACTCAAGTCTACTCTAGGGAAACGGAAAAGGCACGCATAGAATTTAATGCTTCGCGTATAAAAGTGCAGGAGGGACCGAAAAATGTGGTCAAGATGAATCCAAGAGACTTGAATATAAAAATAAAACAAGAATTAGAAGCATACATGGAAGGTACAGAGAAAGCCATCGAACACTTTGAACAAAGCTTAAATCCTGAGAAACCACCAACTTTAACTGTGGAAGTGATAAATGGAAAACACTTACTGCGTATACGAGTTGATCCCCAATCAAATTTTGGTCATTTGTTAGATGAAGTGCGGTTGTTTTGGAATGTGCCAGATGAAAAAATATTCGTCTTAAGGGATGAAGACGGAAATTATTGGAGTCCTTTGAGTAATATTATTCAACAATTTTCAGCTATGCGTCATACACCAAAACTGTACTTTTTAAGCAAAGATTACCCAGATAAGCAAACATTAGAAGATTTTGACCCTGATGCACTTTTAAAAACTGCAGCAGAAAAATTTAATAGAAATGCCATGGTGCGAAATCAAGGTCGTGCGAGATTTTTATTAGTTGATGCTTTGAAAGTTGTCATATTTGTAGCTATGTTTACTACTGCTATGGTCTTAGACCATAAAGTTTTGCTGTCAAATAAATTTGTATTAGCAATAAAACGTACTTTCATACAAAAGCATAGTGATTTAAACCGTAATGTAATTAATAAGCAGTTCAATGATATTAATGATATTAATAGTATGTTCGACTATTTGAAAACAGATTTGCGAACGGCATTATTTAAGCATCCATCATCCTCTAAAGCACCATCAAATACGTCTCGTGGGGGTAATTATGATAATGATTTTTTTGTATATGGCGGTATACGTTTTAGGCAACAACGTGTATATTTAGACAGTTGTAGCTTAATTAAAGCAACAGGTATTTCAACGATTATTCCAGCATGTTTTGCTGATTATAGCGTAGAATCAAAATATCCTGGGGTGCAAAAGCTAAAGGGAGATGCATGGGGATTATCTGCGTGTCGATCCGGTGATAACAACACGCTTTTCAGTGTTGAATCATATTTAGATGCATATATTAAAATACCAGACGATGCAAATGAAGCCACGAGGTTTCCAAAAGTTGCCGAGGTAGAGGGGACATACCACGATTATGTTGCTGAAGGTTTTTATCAATCTATACCATTGGATATGACAACATATGATGAAACTATTGAAAAACTCATTTATTGTCGATGGATTGATGAACGAACTCGTGTAATATTTGTGGAGGTAAATTTTTATAATCCAAATACAGATCAATTTGCTGCATTAAAAATTATTTTTGAAATGTTACCAACCGGGGTAGTGCATCCATCAATAAAATTACACGCTAATCGCCTTACAATGTATACGAGGGATGATGATGTGCCAGTGTTTATTTTGCACGTTTGTGTGCTTTTGTTCTGCTGCAGTCGTTTTTTCGCATGGCGAAGTGAAATTACAGCGTTAGTTGGGCAATTTGGAACCTGGACTAAATTTTTAAATATCTTTACCTACATTGATATCGCCGTTGTCTTCATTGTTCTTTACAATGCTATTATACGTTTGAGTTTGTATTTTCGATACGAGCCATATTTTTTACTGCGTCAAATAGAGACGACAGAATATTTTGAAATTTATGGGATCTTATCACAATTTCATTCTATCATGGTATTAGATGCAATTGCAGTATTGATGTCCTTTTTTATGTTACTTAAATATTTAGATATTGTTTCTGAAGGGATGCTGATCATGGAAACCTTTAAATATGCATTTCCATCGGTTTTAAGTTACATGGTAGTATTTATATCTGTTTTATTTGGTTTTGTTGTTCTGTACCATAATATATATGGCCCGAGTATGGAAATCTTTAGTGACTTCAGTAGTTCCTTGCGCGGTTTATTATTGATATTAATAGGTGATGTGCAATTTTCAGCTGCATTTTTTTTACCATGGGAAACGTCAGTGATGCACGATGTAATTTTTTTAGTGTATTTAGTGCTTGTGTATTTTGTACTTTCAAGTTTATTCCTAGCCATAATGAATGAAGCGCATATACAAGCACAGAAAAATTACAAGCTAAATAAAAACAAAATGCAATTTGTAAATTATCATATGGCATTCGAAATATTATGCTCATGGGCTTTACCATTGCAAGAAAGAATCACGCGAGCTCGCGCGGAGGAGGCAGAGCAGGAGAAAGCAAAAGTGGCCATGCAATCGCAAGTTATTGATAGAGGCTTAATTCATTAAAAATGTTAAAATATCATACGTTCTGTTACTCGTAGAATATATATATATAATTAATTCTTACTCATTAATTTAATAAAATATTATATATACGACGTAATTAATTCTTACTCATTTATTATATACACATGATATATATATATATAATACGGAATCTAGATGCATACGGTTAAAATCTAGAACCTACATAATAAGTAACACACACACACGCATACACACACGCAATTATGTCATATCATAGTGTTTAGTTTTTCTCCTTGTCAATAGTTCTCAAAATTTCAACAATATTTAAGTATTTATATTGCATTGCGTAATCAATTGGCATTAGACCTTTTCCATCCTTTTTATCTACTGATGCACCCAAGTCACACAACAACTTTGCTAAATCTTTGTGGCCATTTTGTGCAGCCACGTGCAGCAACGTAGCGCCTTTCGAATTTTTTACGTTCATTGACAAATTTTCATCCTCAATTATACCCAATACATCATCGATTTTATTCCACCTACAATTTGAAAATAGCATTTTTATCATGTTTTTATATTTTTCATTATTGCTATTGTTAACATCAACATCGTTATCAACTACTGCCGCGGATTTTTTCATCGTCTCTAGACTTTTTAGAACTTTTCGTTTAAATTTAATTAACATACGCAACGGTCCTAGAGCAGAGACTAGTTTAGTCCGCGCAGCAATTAACGTTTCAATTTGAAATCGCATTAATCGATATGTATCAAATGCTAACTGAAATGTTCCATCCCCGTTTAAAGCGCGTTGAAGTATTCGTTCAAAATGGATTAATCTATGTTTATTATCAAGAACATGCCATGCATCCGATGCTGTGTTTGCATTTACGTCCAAGTACTCTAACATTTCGCGGGCGGATTTACCATAAATTGTCCACTCTTTGTTTAATTGTTTAATTGTAGTTATATTTGGAACTACAAATTTATATTTTGTTGTAAAAAAAAGTCCAATTTTCTGACTCGCTAATTGTTGCATGTATGACGTTGACATGATACCAAGTTTTGACATAGATCCTACAAAATTGGAACAGTTAACTACATTATTCAACAACTGGTCCTTTTCATTTAACTCATTTTTTTTTATTGTTTCACCTTTTGCATCGTGGTTGTTATGTTGTTTTGCTCTGTCGACAAGTTTTAGATCGAATTCTAAACACTGGCGATACATAGCACCAATTTCTTCTGGTTTATATAGGGGGTTCAGTGATGTCATTAAAACTTTAAACTCTTTAAAAGATAGGTCGTCGCTATTATCTGAGTCAGCTGCATAATATATTCGATGGAGTCGTGCATGGATAATGTTTGATTCCTTCTCTTCTTCAGACGACAAGAAAGGTAATACAAAGTCTAAATCTATAACATCCTCCAACGTACCATTTCTTTCAAGTTTTTCTAATGAATCATAATATTTTTTTGGAAGGGTTGTGGCAATATCTATATTGGTGCGATTTTTAATAATTTCAGCTTCTATCTTTAACTTGGAGTTCGTTGGTAAATATGAGATATTGTTTCGGATTACATTTAGCACTGTTTGTGTCATGATATATATTTCTCCAGAATCAGTCATCATAAAACATTTTCCAGGCTGCATTTCCTCCAACTGTTTTAATATGTTTCCATATCTGAAAATTGATTCTTCCTTCGTTATTTTATATATTATTCTAACTTTATTTTCATTGCTAGGTGTCATTGATAATGATGCATCATTATTGATTCCGTTATTACCATGCGACACGGTAGCTACATTGTGAACCATTTCGTCGATACTCTTTTTACTGATATGTTGAAAAAATTTAAGTATCCGGGTATGCGTTCCACAGCTCTTTCGTATCGAAAACAAAAAATCAACAAACTTTTCAGCAGTTATTTTTTTAATACGATATTTGCTTTTAAAAAATTTGTAACATGCTTCGTCTAATTCGGCGTTTTTATTCTTATAAAGCTTTTCTTTGACATAAAACAAATATATTTCTATAATTAATCCCAGTAATCGTGATTTTGAAATTAAATGTGGCTTGCTATATAATCGCAATGTTGTGTCAATTGATTTAAGAATTTCTTCCGCTACATAGGAAACGTAGTCTCTATGTCCCACCTGCCTTACAACCCATTTATTAGAATCCCCACTTTCATCTTTGTACCATATTTTTTTTGATGTTTGTAAAATATGGTGTTGATTTTCGTTCAATAAATCTACTTCGTTTGTATTTGTTCCTCTGCTTATTTTATGCGGTGCGTATGGTAATTGTTTTTTTAATTTTGAAGTTATCATTTTATATATATTGTTTGTACTATTGTTTATTTGACTCACCAATAAATTCAATTTTTCGTTTGATTTGATTTTTTTTTGTTCCTCTGAATCTTGAAGTTTGAATTGGATTGATTCAATTAAATTTGATGCATTTATTTTTGACATAGCACGAAATAATTTTTGCCGACCATGCTCTACAATTTTTGAGCTTGTACGACTTAAAAACATTTTATGTAGCTTTTTAACAGCAGCTAATGCTTTTACCATTTCTTTCTTCTTTTTCATACGGTCTTCAATTTTTTTATCAACTTGCCGTATCATTACGGATAATGTTTTTTGTTTTTCAAATTCATCTTGCATTAACCTATTTTTTTGTTTAAACAAATTCTCGTTTAATGTTCTCAAAATCTGCACTTTCTCTTTAATACGCTGTTTATTAATCTCATTGCTGTGTTTCATAGATTCCATTGTGGTTTTCAAGTGTTTTGTTACACTATCAGAAAATCCAAAACCCAGTTCGAATATACGAACGACTATCTCTCCTTTATAAGTTGATTTTCTTGCAACTTCTTTAGTAATTACGTATGCAGCATAAAACATATACGGGAAAATTTTCTTTGATAAAAATGTATGCATTTCCTTATCTGTCCTCCGCTTTTGGTTTAATATTTTATCATACATAGATACTAGTATGTTGATCTCACTGTTTGTATCGATTTTTGTAACGGTGTTATTGTTGTTAAATTTATTATGCTGGATATTATTGGTATTGTTGTTTGCGTATAGTTCAATGCTCTTTTGTACTTTTGTGTACACTAACGTGTTTAAGATGAAGAAGATTTTTGCGAATTTTGTATCGCTTTTATTATGAATATTTAAAGGTAGCAATATTGCTGGTATGACATTATTTTTGTTGTTATTATTATTAGCTTCGCACTGATATGATTGTTTAGAAAAAAGTGTTTTCGCTGCGTCATGAAAACATTTCAGTCTGTTTATGTTTAACTTGTTACTATGAACTGGTGGTGAATTCTTAATAAACTGCCGTATTTTCAAATCGACCTCGTACTCCGTTTTTTGTCTAGTGCCGTCATCCACACCAGCTGTCTCCTCTCCTTTCTCCATAACAGTATTTAATATCGGGGCGGTGGGTCTTCCGTCGAGGAGAGACGTTACTTGAAGATGTGTCGCTCATTGTAATAAAGCATTGCAACGTAACGAGATATAAATGAAAACTTCTTCTATATGCACATATGTACGTAGTAATAGTAATTATTATTATTATTATTTATTTTTTTTATTAATAAGCACATAATAATAATAATTTGTAATTGTTGTTATCATTATTTTATTATATTACAGTCGTCTAAGTCGTCCATTTTAAATGCATAATAATATTATAGTCGTCTGCTGTTGTGCACTTCTTTGAATTTTAATTTTGTTGTAGCAGCACAGTCGGTGTTGTTGAAAATAAATTTATAATAGTAGACACTACTAGTTATAATAATATTTTTACTCTGAAGAAGGTGGTGTACATGTATGAATATTTTTGGAATAATAATATAAATACTGCTGTATAATAGTCTAATTAAAGGTTTTTTTTTTTATTTTAAATACCAGCCCTAGCCCAGGTAAATAAAAAAAATTGAAAAAAACGACGACTGAAAACCTTATTCTGGGCTGTTCGAGTAACTGTTGATGTAACCGATGTATCTAAATATAAATAATAATATATAATGGTGTACTTCATACACAAGGAAAAATTTCTGAAATCGTTCATACTTTTTTTAAAATATATTAAGTATATATAATTGTATACTAAGATTCCTATTTTATTTGATAGAACTATTAGTATACAATTATATATACTTAATTTATTTAAAAAAAAGTATGAACGATTTCAGAAATTTTTCCTTGTGTAAGAATTACTATTTCAATGTACATTTATAATACGATTATATTATTACCTATCAATACCTTATTGTGTTTTGTGTGACTTAACATTGTGTGGTCGACTATATAATACCTGGTAACAATTATAATAATAATAATAAAAAATATATTTCATATATTATGCAAATAATAATGTACAACAATGATGTGTGATGTGTGATGTGTACAGCGAACATCCATTGACAATAAGCGATTATTACTTTAGTGTAATGAATACAGATTTTGCGGGTCATTTTCAAGTCATAACGGGCTTGAAGCATCATGCCGAAGAAGAAGAATCGATATGACGAAGCGTTTGATAATCTATGGGCGGATCAAGTGTCAAAACCTGGAGAATATTCTGAATTTGAACAAGAAGAAGCAGCTATCAAAATCCAAGCAGTCATGAGAGGTCGACAAACACGGAGAGACATAGCTGGTCAATCAAAAAAAAATCAAAGGGAAAAACGCAAGAAACAGCGAAAAGCTGAAAAAGAAGCTAAAAAGAGGAAGCGAAGAGAAAAGAACCGAATTGATAACCAAGAGATTATTAAAACAAACGCGTTATCTGATTTAGAAAGAAAGGTCGCAGAGCTGGAAATGAAACATGTCGAGAAAGAGAAAAAAGGGTTTATAGCTGGTGCAAGAAATAGAATATTTGGATCGACGCAACCGAAAAAAGATAAAGTTATTGATCATAAAAAATTGCGAGAAGAAAGAGAAGCAGCCGCAAGAAAAATCCAAGCCATACAGCGTGGTAAAGTTGGTAGAAAAAAGGCTCAACAACAAAAAGAACAACTGATTAAACGAGAAAACGACAAACAAATACGGCGTGAACAATTAAAACGTGAAAAGGAAGAGCGGTTGTTACGAAACCAAGAGCGTAATGCAATGTATGAAGAAAAACGTAACGCAAGGAAACAAAAACTAAAATTGCAAAGCCAGATGGATGCGGATTATAAACGAGAACAACGAAAAAAGGCTGAAATGCGGCGTAGGAAAAATAAAAAAAAGGGCAATGCACAGCAATTACTAGCACAACAGCGGATAATACAATATAATGCAATGGTATCAATATTTAATCAATTTGATGGCGATGGAGGTGGTACAATTAGCATGTATGAGTTAAGAAACATGTGCATACACATGAGCCAAGAAAATGGGCTGGAATTACCATACGATGAAGAACTACAACAAACAATAAATTTAATGTCGAAAAATAAAAATGCAACTAGTATAACATTATCGCAATTTGAAGATTGGATTGGGACAATATTTACAATGTCAAAGAAACAAATGATTGATATTAGTAGAAAATCGCCATTTCATCAGCGATATGTAAATTTAATTAATATTTGTATGGCGTGGTTAAATAACATTTTAGAAAATGAAACACTAAGACGACAATACTACGACAATAACAATTTTCCACAACAAAATGATAGTAAGAGTTTATCTCCACGCCAACGGCGTAAACAACAAGCATTAATACAACGGCAACAGGAAGAACTAGGATACAATAATAGAAACGCGGGTAATATTAGGATAGGGTCAGATGCAGCAGCAAGAAGACACAAAGATATCATGGAAACCCGGCGTCAAAACGAATTAGATCGAATTAGACAGCTAGAAGCAGCAGAAAAAGAACGAAAGGAAGCTGAAATGTATAGAGCGAAAAAATCAAAGGAGCAATATGATAGAAAAATTGAGATAAAACAAAATAATGAAAAGCGAATGAATGCTATACATCAGCGTCGACTAGAAGAACATATAAAAAAGCAGGAAGAAATAGATAGAACGAAAAAGGACCTATTTGAAAAAAAAGGATATAGCATATCAAGTAAAAATACTGGCATCGACTACGATGCGACTTCGTCGCAATTATTAGGAATGAGCACATCTACAAAGCATTATGATATGACGTTACCGAGAAAAAAACAAAGGGATGTAACAGAATATTATCCAGGCCAACAAGATGTTCATTCAATCAATCAGGTTGAAGCTGATATAACACATTGGCTATTTATGGAAGATAGTAACAATAATACTTTTGGTAATTCCCAGCGTTCTGTCTTTTTGTCATCGACAATTGGCGATTTACAACAAGGAAGAGGGGAGAGAATTGCTGCACAACAACAATTGATTATTAGCCAATCAGGTGATTGGGATGATTGGAATGATGATACTTCGTCTTCTAGCTTAATGCAACAAGGGTCCTCCTTAATGATGGAGCAAAGCTTCAACAGTTTTTCCAGTGAAAATCCACATGAAAATAATGCGCTGGGTATAAATGCATCTAGAAATGCCTCGACTGTCAAAAATCTTTTTGATTTTTACAGCGAAAATAAGAAAAATAGAAAGACGAAGCCATTAATTTCACGCTTAGCGTTCATTGATTTTGTTGATAGTTTAAATTTGCCCTTGGATAGTCGACAATATAGCCGACAACAGGCGTCTCTTATTTACAAAAATTTAACTATGGAATATAATGTTACACAGATGAGCTTCAATGTCTTTCAATTTGCATTATTTGAAATTTCAAAGTTTATTTACAATGATATCAATCATAACGAAGCTTTTAATCAATTTACAGTTGAATATTTGAAGAAGGCAGAGGTGAAGACAAAGAAAAAGAAACTGTCCTCAGGATCGCCGTCAGCGATGAAAAACAAAGTTCGCTCACCAACACTTGGTGCTAGTAAAAGAAGGGGGAGCCCAAAAAATAAATTTATCAGAAAAGTGAACAATGACTACAGCATGATGAAGATTTAATCTGATGTTGTAGTGTGCGAGGATGGAAAGTATAGCAAGTAGGAATATTATCAAAAAATTTGAGTTAAAATATGTATCATACTTGGGATGTAACTAAAAATATAATATATGTACGTCGTAAGTTTATATAATTAATTCTTACTCATTTAGTTTATATCATATTAAAACTTAACTTATAATTAGTGTTATATGAGAGATATCATATCTTTCTCGATAATTTCAATAAAATTTTACAAGTCGTAATTATAAAATATATATAGAGTATCTTACTCATTTAATTTAAATAAAATTTTATACTCGTACGACTTGTATCTGTGTGATTAAGATATTATTTGTTATTATACCCTGTAAATGATGCCATATACCATATTATCTATACGTCCATTAGTAAACTTGTGTCTTTGGGGTTAATATTCATATGAAAGTGACTCAGAAGAAGACGTGTTATCTTGATTCCAAGCTGTAAAAATTTTATATTATCCTGTGTGATTACTTTTATATTATATAATTAATTCTTACTCATTAATTTATTTAATAAAATTTTACTCCCTGTAGATATACCAAGGTATATAAATGAGTAAGAATTAATTATATACTTTTATATATATATCTTTGTGTCAGTACACATCCTAAATAAAGAAAAAAGTTAATTTAATTTTCAAATATACATATTTTTTTGTGATTTGTTTAACCCTCGTTATTCCTCCCTTTTCACATTTTTTCGCATTGGATACCATTTTTGGCGTCTTTTAATTGTTTTTCCAAGTCTTTAATTCTACCTGTTAACATTTTATTTTCATTCTTTAAGATAGTATTATCATCGCCTCTCAGCTTCGCTTTCTCTCCATCCTGGTTGTAAAAGTTCATATTTTTACTCCAGAGTGGACACGGGCCTTCTGTTGGCACAGAATCAGGTATTGGTGGCTGCAATGATGGTTTAACATTTAAAGCCATTATCATTCCTAATGGAATATGCTGCTCCATGTGACAATGAAATTGCCAAATCCCCGGTGCCCATGCATGAATGCGGAGTACAGCCCAACTACGCTGCCATAATTGAAAAGAATCCTTTCTCAATGGTGTTTTTAAATTTTCTGTCGCTTTATGCTTCGCAGCATTATATGTACAACCCCAATACAAATCTTCAATTCCTAGTACTTTTCCACTTTTATCTGATCGCTCCCTATCTTCCTTTGGGCACGGGTTTGCTTGTACCGGCATCAGAAAACATGCGGTCTTATTTACATTACACCATTCGTAATTTGCAACATTAATTACTTGAAATAACAAACCGTGCAAATGAATGTTATGTGCAGTTGGTGATAAATTATTTAATACAATTTCAACAGAAGAAGCATTTTCTGGTATATCCAGGATAGGTGATTTACTTGCACCACATTTATTCTTCGTATGCAATGCAGGTGTAAGTGGCTTAGACCATGTTTCTTGTCGTCCGTCAATATCCATATACCATCGTCCCATAGCTAATGGTTCGTCGGTTGGTTTACTATACAATGGCCCCTTCAATCCTAATGCAATAGTATATTGTGCATCTGGTACATCTGGTTCAGGGTGTAACACAACCGGCTCTGTTTTATTCCAATCGCCTGGATTCGTCAAGTCAAATGGTACACCAGATACTGGTCCTGGATGTGCACCACCACCCGTACCTTTTGGTCCTGTAGGAGGCCCATACGTCCACTCCCTTTGATTAATATAATGCAAGAAACTGTAAAATTTACATGATGAAACTGGATGAAAACCAGGTGGTATAAAATGACCAGGAGTCAATGCACAGGCGTAATCATATTTTAGTTCCATTGGATAGTAACCAGGTTTTTGATTCGCGCATAGAATTACATCTAAACGTTCGCCAATATGTAAATTGAATTCGGTAATTTGAATTGGTCGTACATCAACACCATCAAGGGCAATCAATGTCATATCGTGTCCAGCAGTTGTTACGATATAATTTTCAGCATTTGATGCCATCATTATAAATCTCATTCGATAGCATTTTCCCTGCTCAATTTCGATCAATGGGTATGGATATTGTTTTAACGATGGCGACTTTTGCAAATCTCCCCATGCAACTTGGCCATTCACTGAAGCATAGTCAATATCAGAACACACATCATTTCCTGCCATCGCCCCTTCTAATTTTAAACAAACTTCTGGATCTCTCCACTCATCTGCAAGGACTATTACCTTTTCTTCGTCATATTTTGGTAAGTGTGAGATATCTTTCGACTTGACAATAAATGGGCCGCGCAAACCTTTGGCACTTTGCATACCATCCATATGAGAATGCCAGTAATGTGTTCCAGCTGGCCATGCTCGAAATTCGTATGTGAAGTTTTCGCCTGGTCGTATGCCCGCTTGACTCACTCCTAACGTACCGTCTGTCCAAGGTGTTTCAAATGGATGTATTCCATGCCAGTGTATAGTAGTTGCTTCTGATAAACAATTATTAATGACATTAATTGATACGGTATCATTTTCAAACACTTCAATTGTTGGTCCAGGATATTGACCATTAACAAGGATAGCCCCTTTACGATTTTCATCTGGAATTTTAAATGGTGTTTGTCTTGGTGAGTTTTTTTTTGTTCCAGGGAATGTTGGTCGTAAAAAATCAACTACCCAATCTTCTACTTTAAACTCAAAGTTATGGTGCTCTCCTTGAATTTCAATGAAATGTGTTGTAGACAAAAGAACAGTAGCATACGATAGCAACGCTAACGTCATAGATGTTTTCATGGTATAAAATTAATAGTTGTAATGTTGTAATGAAATAACTGATAGATGTAACAAAGTTTTGTTACCGAGATAGTAAGAGAGTCAGAGTCAGGGTAGATGATAGTTACATGCATCATAATAATAATAATATATTAATATATAATACAGGTTATCCATAAGGTATAATAATAATAAAATAATAATAAAAAATAATAATGATAATAATATAATAATAAATAAATAATAATACGTACGATGAATAATTATTATTTAATAATATCAACAACAAATAAGAACAATAGCGAGTACAGTAAAGAATATTCTATTTTGATTTTGGCTCCTATACTACCTGCAAATAATTCAATTACACACCAGCAGCAGAAGCAATACAATTAAATTATGGTCAATTCATCTATTCTATTACTTCAGACACGCTACTATTGATTTAGTGAAGTTTTGCGTTCTGCATTGTTACTTGTTCTATTCTTTGAAGCTGAGCGTACTGTCTACGCAGGAAGCGATTGTGAGGATATAACAGTACAGCATTACGGTGGTACTGCTGCCATACTGTATCCTCATAATACGGCACGTATTGTCGTTGTCTTGTGATTTACAACTTTGTTTTTCGCCGCGCCACTCGCCACTAATTTTATATTTTGTGTTATTATTGCATACCACCTGGCACATATCTCTTATGAAAATTATTACATAGTAGCTTCAGCAAATACCGATAAAACCAATCGACAATAGTATTCTATTAAAAATTGGTAGTAAAAATAATAATAATAATAATATGTTTAACAAGAAGAATAATGAATAATAATATGATATTTTATTATTTAATAATATTTGATAATAATGATAATATAATAATAATATAATAATAATAATATAATATAATAAAAATAAATGGTAGTAGTTGTTAATAGTTATTTCATGCATCGTATTATTGTACATACATTCACACTGATGATAAAATGAATTGCATACAATACAAGAAATGGTTACGAAGCTAAATTCTACACGTACTACGAATATACCCTTAATATATATATATATATATATTAATTGTTGTAGTAATGAATATGGCAAATTTTATTATTGTTTTACTTGCACTGTGTTGTACTGTTTTGACAACACAAGCGTTATTGCACCCGGACCAGGTGGGAGAGCGAGATTGGTCGAAAGAACACCTTGGTGTCATTAACTATGCATCATATTCTGGTAAATACTTAACTGTCGGCACCAAAAGTGGTGTGTTGGCTCGCTTAATGACTCGTACTGGTACAGTGCAGTGGCGAACTGTATTTCCAGGGGAAGAACGTGTGGATGTTTTAGGTGCACATAAAAAAACAATTTTTACATTTTCAGAAAAAACAATGAAAGCTTCTATGTGGCAAAGTGTCGATGGGTCTTTATTATGGGATACAGTACTTGATAATAACCTTGCCTCATCATCATCACCTTCACTGAATAATGTTGTTGCTCGTATAATTGAGGATGTAGATATAGATGAGGATGGAATCGATGATATAGTTGTGGTTGTACGAGGTAAGATTTTTTTAGTATCTGGTGCAAGGGGTAAAGTGTTGTGGCAGCAAGATTTAGTGTCAAATTTTGACGTTCAACTTATCAAAGTTAACTCAATACCATCGCAAAATGAAAACACGTTAATATTAGTTGGATACACTACGGATCAAAAGTTAGCTTCCTTTATTGATATTAATTTACAAAATGGAGAATATTTAGGTGATGCCACATTGAATCTGGTTGATAGGAAAAACAAATCAATTGATTTAGTTGATCTTTCGGGCAATAAATTTTGCATTTTAAAAGGTAATGGTGATTTGTCTTATTATAGTTTAGATGATAAGATGGAGACGGCATTTGGGGGTGATAGGAATGCTTACAAAAATTTCATGCCGGTTGGACGTGATGCAGGAATATTGAATGAGCATCCGGGTGTCGTAGTCGTCGAATTTAATGGTGGCTACGATCTATACCGTTTAAACGAAAATAATAATATGGAAATTTTTAAATCTTACACAACAAAATCCAAAGTGAAATATGGTTTTGGATTAATGAAATCAAAGAAAAATAATTATTATGTAGTTGCTGCAAAGTTAAAAGATGAGAATGCTGAAACGCTGTATGTTGATGTGTTTGACCTATCAAGCAAAGTTGATGATACGATGAAGTCAAAGGAGTTATCATTTGCAACAAGCAAATCAAGTTACTCATATGCAAAACATGGTACCATTGATCAAATCATACCAACTATTATAGAAAGTAAAAAAAATGGTAAACGAAGATGTCGTATATTTTTCAATACAAAAAGTGATGATAACTTTATGTTAGAAAACGATAATGAACTGTGGAAAAAAGATGAGGCACTGGCCAATATCGCAAATTTAGTTGTTGTGAATAGACATGACTCAACCGATGATAAATGTATCAATGAAGCTATTCCAACTCTAGCAACGCGTTTGGAGTTACAATTGGAACAACTATTAAGTTTAGGGAACAAAATTGGAAGTACATTTAGTACATTAGCTGCATTTGCGAGTAAAAAGCTACAAGAAACCTTGCAGCCTGGCTCTAAAGATAATTCCGGTCCAAAGTCATTATCGAAAGCGGAAAGTCAATTTTTTGGGTTTTATAAAGTTATTGTAGTAATGACAAAGTGTGGTAAAATAGTTGGATTAGATTCTACAACTGGTGACACAATATGGACCAATTATTTTCCTGAAGAAACAAGTTATGGCAGCAGTGGTATTACAAAAAATAGGGACATAAAAGTATTTGTCTCACGCAGGGAAACTGTTGGAGGCAAAGTGCCACAAGTTATTGCCGTTGCGCGAGACATGGACACCAAATCACTTTCTGCATATTTTATGGATGCATCAAATGGCAAAATCATATTCACCGAGAAAGTTAATGATGCAATTACTGATATGTTTATTTTACCAAATCAAATGCAACGTGGTTCAAACATTCTGCTCCTTGTTGGTTCAAACGACAAATTAATTATATTGCCAAGAAAAAGTAGTGGGAAGATGAGCAGCAGAGAGTTTTTGCGGCAATATGAAAAGATTCATTTTTCTAGCGTAAGCCGTGATGAATTATCAGTAAATGGTTATGGTGCTATGTTAGATGAGGACACGGATGAGTTGAAACGTTACAAGTTATGGTCAGTGCAATTTCCAAAAGCTACTGATGGAACAAATAAAATTGCAGCAATTTCATCCTCGGAATCAAGCAATGGGGGGTTAAATTCACCAGTGCATATTTTAGGAGACGATAGTTTAATGTTAAAGTATTTAAATCCCCATTTATTAGCTGTAGCATTGGTCACAAGCGAAACTTCTGATTCTGGTATTTTGAAGCAGGGTGTTACCATTTCATTGATTGATGCTGTTACTGGACGAGTCGTACAACGATTTTTCCATAAAAATTGCGCCGGTCCAGTAAAAGTAACACAAAGTGAAAATTGGGTATTTTATTCATATTGGAATTTGAAAGCGCGACGAACAGAAATTGGTAGCATTGCATTATATGATGGAGCGATCGATTCACATGCCCTAAATCCATGGACGACGTTGCCCAAAATTCTGCAAGATGAAAATAAAGTAGTGGATACATCATTTTCGTCATATGATTCTGAACAGCCAGTAATTTTACAAAAAACCTTCATTTTTCCAAGTGGCATAACAACATTGTCTGGTGTTCATACGTTGGCGGGTGTCACTGAAAAACAGTTATTAATAGGAACTATAAATGGCCAAATTTATTCATTAGATCGAAGATTTTTAGATCCACGTAGACCAGCTGGTAAGCCATCAAAATCTGATCAATCAGAAGGCCTTATGCCATACGCTCCTGTATTGCCTGTTATGACACAGAATGTTTTATCGTATACAAAAGAAATCGAACGTTTAAATGCAATTGTTAGCGTTCCAGCTGGACTTGAATCAACTACTTTAGTACTTGGTTATGGATTGGATATTTTTTTTACACGTGCAATGCCATCTCAAGGTTTTGATATTCTACCAGAAGAATTCCAGTGGGAGCTATTAGTTTTAATAATTACAGCACTATTCGTTGGTCAATATGTAGCTAGAACTTCCTTGGAAAAACAAATGCTTGGTCGTCAATGGAAATAAATTTTGGTCTAAACCACATTTATGTACACCTTCGTATTGATACTTCATGTATCATATATATATATATAATGTTGTTCTCGTAACTTATCGTAATAAAGTTAATGAGAAGTTATGAGAAGTTATGAGAAGTTGATGTGTACACAACTATATAGTTTTATGAAGATATTTTACACACCACCACAATATGATATATTAACTTATTATATTTATTTTCTTTTAATGATATCATACTCATCATAAGTTATTTGTTTATAAATATATAATAAAAAATGAAATAAAAGTTAAAAAAATAAAATTACTTAAATCTTAATGATATTACCCCCCGGTATGTGATGTATTCTTTTACAAAAAATAATATTAAAAGCATGTTAATGTGATATGACATTTTATGTTTTTATATACATTATTTTAAATATATTGAAAAAACACTTTTTTTTCAACTTTTTATTTTTCTTAGTCTTCGTCTCCTTGCATCTAATAAATTTAATCGCTCTTTGCCTTTTGCTTGTAGCACTGCCACAATAGATGGTAAGGAATGTAATGATGGGCTTGGGACATCAGAATCTGTGCTTTTAATACTCGATATAGAGGATGGGGGTTGTTCGATTATTATAGTATCAGGTGAAATACAACCCTCGCCATATGCATAAGTTATTTGTTCACTTTCATCGTTGCTTTTACTACGAGAAAAATTAACAGGTGTACCTTTTACCTTATTATAACCATTTTTACTTAGTGCTTTTTTGGTTTCTAAAACTATTAAACTGTTTTTATATGCATCGTATAACCGTTGTCTCAATATTGGTATATGTTTACTAAACCAGATCGGACGATAAATACCTACTATAAAAAATAACGCGACAATTACAAAATATATAATCATTTCAACGTCGTTGATATATGGTTGACCAAACCTCTAGCACGATTTATACAGTGCGCGAGTATTCGTGTAAAAAAGATGTCAATAATTAAAGCGATAAAGCCGCGCAAATACAAAGTATTTCGTAAACGTACACGTCAAGAGAAAAAGAATGTTGCAGCCTCTATTTCTTGTTGCTGATGTTTCATTTGTACCACCAGGTGGTGGTGTTATTATTATATGTATATTATTATTATCTATTATTATTATTATTTATTACTTCTCCTTTACCACCACTACTATACTACCACATCATCATTATTATTATTATTATTAGGCCTTACTATTTAATAATGGTATACCAGTATACACACGTGATAATACAAATAATATTATTATTAATGGAATTAAAACATTTTTATGCACATTAATATTATAGAAATTATTATCGGGCTATTTCTATTATTAGTACTAGACACTACTGTGCTAATGTGGAGATACAAGTTAAAGTGTTGAAAGCAAAAATCGAACGTTATAAAACCACATCTTTGAAAGCTGCAAGAAAACGACAAAGAAGGTGTTGCAGTACAAATACACAGCAGTAGTATACGAGGACACCACTTAAAGCCCCACCTGACTTCCTCTCTTCATTGCTAATAATAGGAATAATAATAGGGTATTTTTTTTTTAATATTAATAATAAATATAATACAGGTAATAATAAAAAAAAATAAAAAAATATGGTGTGGTCCTAGTGGTGTGATGAATAATAATAATAATAAAAAAAATAATTTATTATTTTATTATTACTACTAATTCATGCCTACGCAACAAGTAGTTGTGCAGTTTTGCAACGTACAACAGTCGCAATTATTACACAGATATATGATTGAGAGTAATTTGTACAAATAGAATATAAAAAAAAGATGGCATCGATTGTGAAAAAAAAAATAATAGGAGAATCGAAGGAGGCTATACAAGTCTTTGTGCGTGTTCGTCCACCACTGCGAAGGGAAATTCTTGAGAGTAAAGGTCACTCGACTTTAGCAGTATCATTTTTAGCTAAAGACGAGATACGTGTCAAATCAAAAATACGCGATGCTAGGTGTAAGTTTGATCATGTTTTTCCACCGCAAACGACTCAAGAAGACGTATATAATATGATTAAAGATTGTGCACAGAACTGTATAGATGGATTTAATTCAACATGCTTTGCATATGGCCAAACTGGAAGTGGTAAAACATATACTATGTTTGGTGATGATACTGCTGGGGATGATATTTATTCTTCAGGACGTGTGCCACCTAGCGCTGGATTAATCCCACGTGTCGTACATGAAATTTTTGCGCATGTCAAACGTAATCGCAAGAAATGTACTGCAGTTGTCAGCTTTATGCAGATATATAATGAGCAAATATACGATCTGTTGCGTGATCCAAGACGCGGTAGCTCCTTAACAATTAAAGAGGACGCGAACGTTGGTTTGTATGTCGATGGATTAAGTGAGTTTGTGGTTAGTAACGAACATGAATGTTTAAAATTATTGCGAGTTGGTGATGAAAGCAGGGCTGTTAGGCATACTGAAATGAATGATTACAGTAGTAGAAGCCACACAATTTTCCAAATAATTTTAGAAACACGTGTAAATGAAGATGATCCCGACAACGTTATACGATCTAAACTAAACCTAGTCGACTTAGCTGGATCAGAAAAATGGAATGTACATTCATTCATGGGTGATGCACATGCAGCAGAATTGTCTAATATCAATCTTAGTTTACATTGTTTAGGTCGTTGTATTGAAAGTTTGGTAAAAGGTGAAAACACTTATATACCATATCGCGACTCGAAATTGACAAGATTATTACAAGATAGTATTGGTGGTACTGCAAAAACAAAATTATTATGTATGTTATCCCCAGTTGTGGCAAATGCAGATGAAAGTCAAGCAACATTACGATTTGCTGATTGCGCAAAACAAGTTATGCAACATACGCGTATAACAGAAATGAAAGTTATTGATAAAGAATATGTGGAAAAAATGGAACGTGAATTAGATCAATTAAGAGCGAAAGTAATACAATATGAAAGCAATAATGGTGGAGAAATTGTTGTAGACCAAAACATGAATAGTAACAACATGAAACTACCAAGTATAATGACAAATAATTACAATAATAACACAGGTATGGTTGTACGACAGCAGCAGGAGCAAGCGGTTGGGGGGATAGAGGGGGTAGAAGTAGTAAACCACAACAACAGTAATGTAGTAGATAACAATTTCTTAGTTCGTCAATATAACGAGTTGGTTGGTATAATGGAAGCAGTTGATCGTGTAACCTCTCGTTTTTTTCGTTTCGAAGTAGAAGAAGATGAATTGCAAACGGAAATGATTGATCATTTAGATCGGGCACGTCAACTCATTAAAAAGGGTAAAAAAACGTTCAAAAATGGTATGTCAATAAGCAATAGTAATAACAGCAGTAGCAATAGTAATGTTGCCACGTTACCATTTGTAAGTCCGTCTATGTTAACACCACAAACTGGCAGTGGTGAAAACATTAATAATAGCAATATATTTTCATCAGCAGCAGCTATAAAATTATCAGGAAATACAAAATATTACGAAGCTGGTGGTAGAAGAGGAAATAACGTATCATCATCAAGTTTTGCAATAAAAAAGCCATCTGGTAAAAATCATACATTAAAAAATTTAAAATATAGAGTAAGAAGAAAAGGTGCATCTGAAAAAGGTAGTTCAACAGTTGATGAAGTGACAAACGACGCTGAAGATGCTGCAAAATTAAAAAAAAAACTATTGTCGGCACAAAAACGCGTTGAAAAACAACGTAAAATCCAAGAGTTTTTGAAACAAAAGGCGGAGAAAGAGGATGCAATATTTAAAGAAGAAATTGCAGTGTTAGAAAATCAGAAAAAACTTGCCATTGAAAAAGAAGAAAAACGGAAAAGGCGTGCTAAAGAACAAAAGGAAAAATTAATGAAATGGAAGCAACAGCAATTGGCAGAATTAGATGATTTATTGAATGCACAATAGCACATTAGACATTTTCTACGTGCGTATTTATTGGGGCGTTAAATTATTATTTTTATAAAATGTTTTTATTAATGGAAGGAGGTAAGGAGGAATTATCATTTTGAGTAATATAAAAAAATTAAAATACCTATATTATTATCTTTAAAAATGCCAATAAGAAAATATCATATAAGTTAGTTAAGAGATGGAGAGTACGCTTTAAAATTCAAGGTATTATATCTCTTTCTAATTTCATGATACCATCTCTGGAACTAGTAAATCTGTCCAATCTAATAATGCGTCAACCTCTTCTTCAAATATATCAGATGATGGTGAACTAATACGTTGTTGCGATGGTGACAATGGTTGTCTACTTGCATTGGTTAATTTGTTATTAAAATTGTAACCAATTTCTTTATTATTATTTTTCATTAAAAGTTTATTATTATTGTTGGTAAAATATCTATTTGTATTCAAATTAGCATTGTCATTATATTTAATATTAATGTCAACTGGTGGCAAAAAATGCGATGATGCTGTTGTTGATTGTTCATTATTTTCTGGCAGCAAGGTTCCTTGTATATATGGATTTTTTTTCTCGAGTCGTCTTTCTTTTTCAGTTTTTTTTTCCCTACCTTTTTTCTTTTTTTTTGCTCGTATCGGTGATCGTTTTAAGTCATATTGCTGCTGCTGACGACGACGTTCAATTGGCACATTTTGAGGGCTATAACCACTATTGTTTTCTTTTTCAATATATTGACGTACATTATTCTTTATATTGTCGCGGGTATTTGAAAATTTTGGGGAGGATAATGACGACGATAATGTATTATTGTTATACTTATGTCTATTTTTAGGAAACAAAAATGGTAACGAACTTGATTGAGAGGCTGGCTTGTAACGTTTTGGGTTAGCGTATATAATTTTGTCGCCCTCGTCAGCCATAGATGTTTTCCGTTTTATTTTATTATACTGCTGGGAGTCCCATTGCTTTGCTTCACAATTGTTACTATCACTATAAATATACTCATTCTTACTGTTGATACCATTCTTATAATAGTTACGGTTCGAATTCATGGACTGTGTTACTCGTAGTTCACTACCCTTTATTAATTTTCTCCGACAACCATGTTTTGCACTATGTGACGTTTGAAATGCACTATTATTTCCACTATGATAATCGTTCCTCTTACTAATATTAGTGCTGTTATTTGTTGTTCCATGCAATGAAGCGAACAGTGGACCCCACACAAGTTCATTTGTCGCTTGTACTTCTCCTATTTTTTTACATTGTCTTTGCCAGTCAGAATAAAACTGCTTTAGTTTCTTATGTTCCTTCCAGTCTTGTCTCCTCATTTGTGAAGCAAGTTTGTACTCTTGCCAAGGACCAATATACATGATTGCTCTAGTTATAGTATACAATTCGTTTGCAGCAAAAATGTTATCAGCCTTGTCCGTGCATACAAATAATACAAGTACAGTCTAGACAGTATCGTATGCATTGTATAGCAACGTGTTGAGACTACACACAACTGTTGGGTATTGCCTGCGACGAACGAGAAGGAATAATACAACAGGTAATAAAATAATATAATAATAATAATAATAATAAATAATAATAATACAAACTAAAAAAAAAATAAAAAAGCTGCTATGCATGCAACTACTATGTGTTATTCTTTTTTCTTCTCGCAAATAAAATGTGTTACCGGTATAGTCATCATTAGCAGTGTTAATTCGATGCTCTGCTGCTCCAAACGTCTCTTCATCAAGGTATTAATAGTGTTAGTAAATTGAAATGGGAACAACACACAACATAATTATAATAGTGAGCTGGTGAGCATAAATTATTTCCATTGTTGGCTACCTCTATGATGGTGCGTGTAAATACTATAATAATAATAATAATAATAATAAAATTATTTATATTCTATTTATAATATAGTAGTATAATAATAATATAAAAATTAATAATATGATATTACTCGTATATACACTCGTATTACATACACTCCCCACTCCCGTAAATATAAAGACAGAGATTGACAACCTGATAAAATATCAACAAAGATTTACCAAATGCTTTGGTGGTTTTCCCTCATTACTTCATTGACGTCAATCAAGCGCTTTCCACGTTTCAGTGCTATCGATTCTGCATCTTCGTAACTATTAAATGCTTTGAATACGGCTTGTACTGTTGAATAAATATTCTGTCTACCGAATACTTTTGTTGTACAATCGCGTATACCCAGTACATCTAAAATACTTCGAACAGCTGGACCAGCAACTAAACCAGAACCAGCAGGTCGTGCCCTTAAAATTACTTTTGCATTGTTGTGTTTCCCTTTCAAATCATGATACAATGTACGCCCTTCGTATAGCGGAATATATATCATATTTTTAACTGCGTCTTTTAATGCCTGGTCTCTGGCCTTTGGCATCGAGGCTCCTTTGCCAAATCCAAAACCACCTCGACCCATACAATCACCGGCCACCACTAAGCACCGGTAGCTCATATCTCTCCCAGCTTTGCGTGTAACAGATACGCGGCCAGTGCTTAAAACTATGGAACTAAAATTTTCTAAACGTTGTAAATGTTGTTGCTCTCGACCATATTCACCAACGTCTGCATTTAGATATGCATTTGCCGCATTAGGTTCATTCTTCTCGTTTTCCCCATTCTCCTCTTCTTCGCCACTATTTTGTCTTACCTCATCTTCATCATAATTATGAGATGCTGTTAAGCCAAGTGTAACTTCCATCTCCCTTAGCTTTTTCTTCCGTACATTCTCTGTCTTCTCCCCATTTAAACGAAGAGTGGCGTTCCAACTATGATCCACATTAAATATATTTCTTTCTTGCGTCGTTAAAAAGCTAGCTTCCTCTGCGTGTTGGGCCAATATCTTCTCGCCTTTGGTATACAGCGAGTCCATTAATTCATCTACATTTAAGTCGCTGCTATCTGGTTTTCCTGGCAAATTAGTTAGGTAATTTGCCTGCAGGGTTTCCTTTTCTAACGTTTCTGGAAAATAGTGCGCTTGTTCCTCTCTAGTGGCTCCCACAATATTTTTCATTTTATTTCGAGTATTAACATAGAGAAGTCCTTTTTCATCATAAAAAAGATCGCCCCCAGTTACTGCTAATTGACCTTCGCCATCTTTATTTTGAATATGTTTGTCTGATAATGCAACGTGTAAAGGTTTCCCTTTATAATCTTTCCCATTATAGTCGT
>JACKZZ010007488.1_pt1 | contig 34732 bp, 18 predicted proteins | sample 8027871 | NCBI WGS metagenome assembly JACKZZ01 (sample SAMN15724774, study PRJNA655200) | protist metagenome | isolation source: fluorescence activated cell sorting (FACS) single amplified genomes of... | place: USA: West Boothbay Harbor, Gulf of Maine | collected 2000-07-19
CATTGCTGGTGTTTATGATAAGCAAGGTGATAGCGAAAAAGCCATGGAAGTGCGCGCGAAGATTGTACTGTAATAAAATAAAAACACATTTTCATATTTATAAAAGAATCATTTTTACTTCGTATCGTACTTCATAATTAATTGATTTTTTTCTACGAACTCATGCTCTGTGCTCAAGGAGCAGCGCCACGAACTCACTCTTCTCGTAGAACCCTACAGATTGACTCTCCAGCCCTGCCTTCGCTATAGCTTGCTTCAGCTCTTTGACGGACATCTCAGCAATACCTTTGTCTTTGGGTAGATCGGCGGGTACACTATCAGTAGCAGCAGGACCAAGAGGAGGCTTTTCTACAAGAGTAGGAGGTTTCTGCTGTATAACTATAGGGACTTTACCCAAGGAAATTTCACTGAAAGGCTTGAGCACAGTATCTTTCGTTTCGCGCAAGACTGAAAAGAACTCCGACCTTTTGAAATTTCGTGCACCGTATGAATAGTATTCCTTCATGTAGTCGATTTGGTACCCCCAGTACCATAAACTTATTCCCAACTGCTGCAAGAAGGAGCCTACGAGTCGATTGAGGATAGATCCACATGACCGGTGGTCTCGAATCAATGTACACATGGTATAATCTTCATATACACCACCACTAGCAAAGCCGAAACAAGATGCAGCTGTTTTGCCCGTCGAATTCTCAACAAGAGAAAAACAAAAACCTTTGACAATTTCTCTATTATTCAAGGACATCAATGATAGCTTCTCAATAAAATCCGGTTCCAACCATGTACCATTCTCAGGGTCTTTATCTTCGTGGTATTCTTTCGCTAACAGAAGATCCTCGCGGATATCGGTCTTCACTACAAATGAAAAATCCTTGGCATATTTCTTTAATTTCTTATTACGTAGCCATAGATCACCTTGCCCTTCTTTTATCCGCAAGTCCAAGCAGAACCTTTCAATTGGGTTCGGTAGAAAATATCCCCCCATCATTGGTAGTGCGAAGAGCATATTTCTCATTATTGACTCAAATATATCCTCCGTCAACGCATCTGTTCCCATCATCCCATACATAAACCCATCTGACTCATCTGTAACCAAAAACCCACCATCATCACAGATAGTACTATCAGTCAACAACTGTTTCCGCGAAATCATCTTTGATTAGTCAATTCCCAACATCTTTCGGTAAAAGCTGCAAACTGCAAAGCTGCAAAGATCCCTGGACCTGGCAGGGTGGCTAGGAAAGTCATGGAAAGTGGGTAAACCCGAAAGAAGAATCAAGGCCCCCTTTTCTCAAATTGTTGAAAAAAGGCGCCTGACGTAGTATTTTTGTGAAAATTCTGTTGGTGAAGCGTATAAATGCCATTGCCTGATTTAAAGTATTCGGAGGATGTCTTGCTGGATGATGAAAGGCTTCAAGAACGTCCCTTAGTGCCAACAACTACCCATAGTGGTTGCTTGAGGAGACGATCATCGAGTTTTGATGATTCTGATGGAAATGTACGTGAAGCAATGGCAATAAGCCTTGCTAGTGACAGTGAATTGAGGGATTGTATGAGCCATGATAGTTCTGGTGACGCTTCTGGGAGTGGAGACGAGTTACTTTCTGATATTTATGAGGTGACATTTTTGCCTGTACATTTTAAGTTGTGTTGCTCTTTGGAGCGAGGTCATCTTATTGTCACGAATAGCTACGATATGGAAGGTATTAAGAAGGGTGATATGATTCTAAAGATTGACAATATTCCTCTTGATATCTCTGGACAAGCTCAAGAAAATCTACGCGAAACATTTGACTTTCTCGAAAAGAAACAAACAATTACTATTCGATTCCTACGTACGGTAGTTAATGCACAAAGTGTTCGTCGTAGTGTTGTTGCTGGACCTACTGGGCCTACTTTGTTTGAAGTTGATTTCAGAGTAAGTAAACTTGAGAAACTTGCTGAAAAGTTCAAGGGTTTAGGAGAACAGTGCTTTACCAAGAACGCGCTACTACCCGCTATGGCCAATGCACGCAGAGCACTACTAATTGCGGAAACCTTGGGTCTCGACTATGACTATGGATTTGTACAGCAAGTAGGTGCAGACTCACAGCCTAAACCTGATGGAATCCGCTGTAAACTAGACCTCTCCACTCATTATGAACAAGTTGGGAAGTATCTTCGTCGCCTAGGCGAGACTGGGCCTGCAACAGCCTGCTTCAAATCAGCACTTGGAGTTCTCAGGAATTGGTCGAATTCTGGGGAGTTGAGTGGTTTGGTCAATCAAGCACGAGTCACTGAGGCTTTATGTGTACAATACCGCAAGGGGCGCCATTTTGATGAAGCTCAAACTCTGTGTAGCGATATGCTACGTCGCTGGGAGCGCTTTGAGCACACGTACGCCCATCATGACATGAGAGGTACTGCTGTGGACTTGGGCGAGCAAGTAGGACGTGGAAAAGCGAATGCACTTCATCAGCTTGCTTCTATCTTGAAATTCAAAATGCGCAAGGAAGAGGCGGAGGAAACTGCAATGAAGTGCTTGTTGCTGCGGAGGAAGATACTCGGATCATCGCATCTTGATGTGTCACAAAGCCTCAACTTCCTTGCATGTCTTAAACTAGAATCCTTGTCTAAAGAGAGTGGTGAATCCAAGTTCCTTGAAATAGAGCGCATGTTCTGCAGCTCCCTCGATATTGTGAACAAGGTGTGCGGGCATATGAGTGCTAATGCCGCTGCTGTCCTCCGCAACATGGCGTGGTTGTATCACAAGCAAGGCCAGCTACCTCGAGCTATAGAGGCGAAGGAGAAAGAGGTGACTATTCGTCGTCTTGTCATGAATCAGTTCCACAACCCCTTTGGAGAAGCAAGTACAGCTACCGTTGCCTGGAGTTCACCCCACTCCCCACTAAGACCTAGACCAGTAAAGCAAGAACACAGCCCTTCTTCTGTTGCTTTAGTGAGTGGTAGTGGTGGTGGTGGTGGCCACTCACCCTCTGGGAGCCCAGGAGCAGGCATAAGGGCAGATGCAGCAGATGCAGCTAGATATAAGGACGACATGCACGCATATATGCTCAGTTTGGATCAAGAATTCTCACGGGTGCGACAAAGAGGCACTAATGAATACCATCCCGAGCTCGCTGCTGCCTTGTGTCAGCTCACTCGTATGTACGACAAGATGAATCGCACCTCGGTCAATAAATAATAATAAAAAAAAATTGACAAAGCGTCAAAACAAATACATTCGCGAAAGGCATGTATTTTCCCAAAAAAGAAGGCCTAAAATACACACAACAAAAAAGAAAGAAAAGAAAAGAACGAAAGGTACTCGAATGGAATGAAATCAAATCAAATTGAACAAAAGTCTTATTATTAAAATAAACATAATACCCATAAATAACAGCACAATCGTAAAATGCATTAAATTTAATAAAATTGAATTTATTTACTCATTGAGATCCTCTTGGGCTTTGATCGCACTGTCGATTTCCTTAATCACCTGTGATCCCTTTTCGTCATAAAGACCAGTAGCAATAAGGTCGATTCTCTCCTTCTGCAGCCTAGCCAATGTGGCATTACGGGTAGTGTTAGCAACACTCGTGGGGGAAGTCATCAATTGGTCCTTTCGGCGTTCAGCAGCTTTTCGTAATTCCCCTATTTCACTTCGAATGTTCCTCAATTCATCGCGATCACCATCGAGCACATATCTCTCCTCACGCGCCAAGAACTCCAACCGTAGCTGCTCCAACTCCTGTCTCGCTAAAGCACTACTACGTTCCCTCTCGCGTTTCAAGGCAAGGGCTAGACGGTGCATCTGCGCACGGAAATGCTCCTTTTCCAAATCAGCTTCACTATGCCGTCGCCTCTCTCTCTCGACAACAGACCGAGTCTCAGCAAGGACGGCCTTCAAGCGTGCCACTTCTTCACGCAAGACTGCTTCTGGTGTAGCTCGCATATGGTTGCGATAGACTTCATAATCATGCTCAGCATCTTTTGCACGCTTCTCCGCTCGCTCCAACTGTCGTGACATAGCCTGGTTTTGTTGTACCTGAAGTTCCAATCGAGATACAGAGGTCTCTACTTTCGCCTTTGCCTCGTCCCTCGTCCGTCGCTGTAATAGCTGCAACTCTGCAGTTTTCTGTGAAAGTTTCATGATCAACTGCTCCTCTTTTACTGATAGTTGGCTCTTTTGTTTCTCGACTGCCTCCAGGGCTGTCCTTAGTCGACCTTCCAAACGTGCCGCTTCTTCTTGAGCTTTTCGCAGATCATCCGCCCGCTCCGCGAGAGAGTGGGTGGCCTCCTCCTCCAGGCGGCGCTTAATTGTCACCTCACGTGCACGTAGATCTTCACGCCAAGCGGACTCCGCGTCCCGCCGCCACGCCTCCCAGTCAAGGCGCAGTCTCTCCATCTCCTGTTTCGCTGCTGCACCCCCCGATCGCCCGGAAGGCATACCACTAGGAGGTTGATAACCCGCATCAGCACCACCACCATTACCATCCGCACCACCACTTCCTGTATGCTCCTCCATCCCACTCCCTGCCTCGTCGTAGAAAGCACCTCCTTGCATCTTATACCCAGGCTTCACCTTTTGAGCAATATTTGTGCCCACCCCCCCCATATCTTCAATGATCACCACCACACGCACTTCTCCACCTTCTACCTCCGTGCGGCCATTACCCACATCGGCCATCATCTCCATTACCGTGTCCAGGGTCCACACTATGACAGGCTCATCAGGAGGCGACTGTCCTACCTTACCCGTCTCTCTCAATGCTACCAAGGCATCTCTGTGTCGAGAGAATTCAGCAGGAGAGTGAAAGATGCGACCAGTCAGAGGACAGCGGTAGGAATGAGGCATTTCGTTCAAAATAGCGCCTAGATCAATGGTATTCGCTCCTAGCTCTTCTGTACCGAGGTGAGAACGGGATGTGGCTTTTAGTACCAATGGATACCGCTGTAGCGTAGTCAGGAACACAGAGCGCGGCATGGCACACTCGAACGTAGCTGTGCCACCAGATACCTTGCCTTCGCTATTCGCCGTGAGCCACATAGGAGATGTACGAATAGGCTGTGCTGATCCCAAATGAGGATATGAGTACTGGATGGAGTAATTTGCAGCTCTTTTAAGACCCGACACTGATCGCACATCAACACTCAGACGGAAATGGGCCACACGACTATTCGCGTCCCAAGCTACCTTCTTATTCACGTAGGGGGCCTTTTCAGGGGCTGGTAGAGGGGGGCTCTTGGCACGGGGTGCTTCTACAGGCGCCACAGTAGGCTCGGGCTCAGGCTCATGCTCAGGCTCAGGCTCCTGTCCGGGAGAAGCCAGGGCAATACTAATGGAGGCACGGATCTGGGCCCCAGCTATAGTGTGGCTGATGCTCTGCGTCGGTACATAGAAGTCATACCAGCTGCTTGACTTCATCGGCAGGTGGTTCAATGAAGCTATATTCAATGGCACTTCTGCTGCGGCGACTATCCTGCCCGGTGTGCATACATATACACGTAAAGGAAAGGACTCAGCTAGGGAGTGTAGTAGGCCTTCATGCCCGCACTGTACCCGTATGGTATCCATGACTCGCTCTGGACCCGCCTCGTGCTTCTGGAAGTTCGAGGTCTGGATGGTTTGATCGAATAATGTCCAACATAACCAGAATTTCTCTCCTGCATCTGCCGGTGGAGGGGAGTCACTGGCACTGGTACTGCTGGAGGGGGGTACGGCTGCTGCCGCTTGGCAAAGTGCAGCCAAACCCTTAAAGTCCTCGAGGCCAATGGAGATGTCGTACTTAGGCAGTAGTGAGTTTCTGTCGCCTTCGATGCGTAGAGCAGAAGATGTGCTACCAATGCTCGCCAATGATGTCATAGATGCTGCAATGTTCATTGGACCCGGTCCCAAGTCGATGCTTTGCAGTAGGGTATTAATCTTGGCTGTGATCTGCACCTCAGCACCAGCACCCATTCCATGCACTTTGAACCATGATTCAGTCACTCCTCTACTCAAATCTCTCATATCCACTACAATAAAACCCACATTATCAAACTCCTCACTATTGTGTGCCGCCGAATGTAAAATAAACTTGACACGAGGCTGAGACGCCTTCACCTCCTGTAATAAGGAGCTTGCTATCTTCCAGCTGATAGTTCCTGTCGAAGAGGTGTATGTCACCTGGTTCATCTTTACTCCAGATCCCCAAGCAACTGCATGTGTACTTTGAATCATGCTGCCTACCCGAGCACTTAGTTTCAAGCGACCACCCTTTGGATACTTGCGCAATACATCTGTATGCAAGCCCTTAACCTCGTGTACACGTACGGAGATCTCAGGGCTACTCGCCATCTTAGATAAACGCTCCATCACGTCACTATGATGAATACAAATTCGAAAAATTGCCGGGTGGAAAAAGGATGAGTGGCTTCTCGAAGGAGCAACTCATCTTTTGCGATGCGATTTCGCGATAGTTTGATTAATTTGGTTGATTATGGTTAAAGTGGTGAAGGACCGCGTTCCTGCGATTGATTTGAATAAGCAACAGGGCAAGCGGACAGTTTTCGATGACGATGACGATGAATTAGAGGTGTCATCTTCTGCAGAAGTGAGTAGTAAAAGGAAGGGTAAAGGTAAAGGCGCAGCTGATGACAATAATAAGGCTATTCAGTCAAAGGCTAAGCCTCCAGCTAGTAAGAGGAAAGCGAAAGAGGAAAGCGAAGATGATGATGACGACGATGATGCTCCTGAAGAGGTGAGCAAGAATGATAAAGAAGTAGCTAGACTCAGGGAGCTCCACGATATGATGGTGAATGCGAATGCTTCAAGTGCCCACGAGAAGAAGAAGAGGCGGGAGGAGAAGCAAAAAGCTATCATTCCTATGGGAGCTGATGATGAAGAGCTAGATATGGGAGTCCTGGCGGCGGTAGCGGATGAAGAGGAGCGAGAGTTGGAGAAGGGCGATGATAGTGATGCAGAAGATAATAATGACGAGGACGTACCGTTATTTAGAATAGATATAGACAAGAGAGCATCCAGGATGGTAGGTGATATAGAAGTCACCACTGTGGATATCGAGGACCCTCAGGCGATGTTCACGATATCCAGGTCCGTGCGGGAGTTCGTCTCGACCTCAGGGTTGACTGTGGGTCCATCTGGTTCCGCGGGAGTAGCAGCAGCTGCAGCTGCTGCAGCAGCGGCGGCAGGGAAGGGGACAGGGGTGTCCATGAAGTTGAAGGGTAAGGCGAAGGCTCGTGTGCCCTATAATCGCTTCTCTCGAAGCAAGAAGACGGCTCCAGCCAAGCTCTTCGCAAAGACAAAGTAACGAAGTACTTCGTACTTCAGTAGTAGAATATTTATTAAGATGTTGGAAAGTAGTATTGTTTTCGCTACACTTTTTCTTTTGGTATATTTTTAGACTATACATGTAAAGATATTATAAAATGTAAAAATATCAGAAATCCACCAAGGTTAAAGGGAAAGATAGAGGGTCACAACATTTCTATTTATTTTAACTAAGACCGAATCGCAGTCCGTCCTCCCCCTGCCGACGAAGGCCTTCCACTCGGTGCGGATGGTTGCTTAGGTGCCTCCGGTGCTCGGATCTCTTCAGAGACCCTGGGAGAGTCTATGTCGCTATCCGCACCAGTATCCGTGGTAGATGCACCGTTGTCCCGTACGCTTGTATTATCACCACCACTGACGGTTGTCAAGGGAGCAGCAGGCTTTGTGCCTTTTAATGTGGCTGCTGAAAGGTCGTTTTGTGTTCCTTCCTGTGGTACAGGTTCCGTTGGTTTGCTGGTTGGTGCTGGTGCTGGTGCTGGTGCTGGCTCTGGTTCTTGATTTCCCTTCCCGCTCTTCTCTTCTATATCTGTATTACTTTTATTCTCAGCTTCATTTACCTGTTCCTTCTCTTTCTCCTTCTTTGGAACAGATGAAAGTGGTGTAGAAGCTGATGCGGCTGCCTCCTTCGTTTTGTCCCTAGTCCCGCTGCTTGAAGTAGTCTTTCCAGTCTTCTTGCTGCTATCTCCATCAACAGCAGCACTGTTCTTCGACGATGGAGGAGTTTTAACACTTTTCCTTGCACTTGCTGATCTGGCACCAGAGGCACCAGAAGCTTCCTTATCACTGGCTGGACGAGGAGACACAGATGTTTTCTTGTCATCAACTATCTTCTTCTTACCAGGGGTTGCTTTCACTGACCCCGATCCATTCTCCTGTTTGCGTGCCTCAATGCGTTTGCCCAGTTGAAGACCTTTGAACTTGGTTTGGATCTTCAGAGCGGCATCTGTCATATTCTCAGGAGCATCAAACGCTCCTGGTGCTTCGTCTTTAGGACCTAATTGTTTTTTCTTGAATGCAGCACTTGCAGCACTCGGCTTCTTCTCCGTTCCTACTAAACCTCCTTGAGATGATGGTCTAGCAGAACCATCACGGTCATTCACCCGTGATCCTGCTCTTGCACCTGGTCGATCTGAGGGCTTAGCGCTGCCAGGGGCATGTGGGGCGAAATAAGAGTCAAGGTCTTGGGCAGTCAAGCTCTCACTTCCTTCCTCTTCAATAGCTGCAGGTTGACCGCCCACTGCCTTCAGTGTCACCTTGGAGAGAAGAGACATCCACACCTCTACATTGTCCGTAGATGTGACTAAAATATCGCCATCAAGAATTTCTGTAACCTCTTCAGATGACAGGAATAATTCATATTTCACACCATTCTCAATATCCGCCCCAATTATGGAGTAACTATCGTGATCCTTGTTAATGGTCACGTCAATCACTCGACCATTCTGGATCTTGGTGTACTCTAACAACACCTCCGTAGGCGCTGAAGGCTCTGACTGCCTCTTCGACGGACTTGTAGTAGCGCCGTCGGGTATTTGCCCTTTTCGAATCATGGCGCGCTTATAGCTAGGTGACGCAGAAGCATGAGCTGCTTCAGTAAGTAGGACTCTATTGCCAATATAGTGACCTACGCCAGTCGTGTGCTTCTCTGGCTTCTTCTTGCCAATACGGGGCGTCTCCCCGCCACTTCCCTTCTTCACGCCTGTACCCTTACCCATTCGCTTCGATGGATCCATACGGAAATTGTACATAGGTTGAACTTTATCCAAGCGAGCTGCGAATACCATATTCTCATGGTGGATCCGCTTAGCTTGAGACAAACGTTCATTGAAGTTCATTGTACCAGGGTGTATATCAAGATGTCTAGTATCACATATATATTGCCCAATTGCACTTTGGTTCTCCATGATGCTGAAAATTCGCCCAGCTAAATCCATATTCCCTTTCATTATGTTGTCTCTTCGTTCACCCCGTTCGGTCGTTTTCCTATTGGGTCTTGTTGCTTCGATTTTAGCCTTTAACCAGCACTTAGGTTCAGAAGAATCGGTACTTCCCTTTGCTTTCGCCTTGGCAATCCGGGCCTCGAATTCTTTTTTTCGTGCTTCAAGATCCACATTGGGATTTGCAAAGCAGTTTCGACTTAATAATGCCTTCATATCCTATCAGAGTCAAATCAATGTATAAATGTCCTCTGTCAAAGACTAGAACTACGCCAGACCGAAAAAAACACTGCTCATTATCGGCTCTAAACAACCGGAGGGACCCGGAAAAAAGCCTGGGAAAAACGCGGTTACCACATTTAGGTGGATCTATCATCGTTTATCCATCCTTTTTGTGGTGGTTGATTCTTTTTTTTGTCTGTTTTCTTGCTTGAGTAATCGATTAGGGGATAAGTAGATGTCAGCATTGTCAGCTCCACCTGTTCAGTCTCCCAAGAGGCCTGAAATTGTCACACGTTTACTCGAATTAAAAGATGAAGTGAAAAAGAGAGATGAGGGGACATATGCTGAGTTTCTTCGTCAAGTGGAAGAATCTCAACAAAATTGCTTAGTAAACCAGCACGTGTGTGCTATTCAGTGCAGCTATACTGTTATAGCTCTTGATGCACCTAAGAATGCTGAGAACTCATCACTACGAACAGCATTCGATTTCTATGCGAAACTTCAAACTCCCGGACAGCAGTTGGCGACGAACAATGTCACTTATGAATTGATGCGATTCGCGAATGAAACACTCTCATTCCACGAACTGGCTGTGTGGATGAGGGATTTCTTAGTGGTGCCTACTATATTAACGAAAGCGGAGTTACGGTTCTTATGGCGAATGACCAGTCTGCAGTGGGTTCGAATGGGCAAAGATCAGATTAAATACCTCACATTCGAGATGTTTTTAGATTTCTTCTCTCGTATGGCGATCCTAGCTTATAATAAACCTGGTATGAGACGTTTAATACTTAATGCTAATGGTACCATGCCACCCGCGAAAGATTTAGTCGAGATATTATGTCATTACATGCATTTGGATGATTTCACGTGGGTCAAAGAGCGTTTGAATACTGTAGGGAGGGAGAGCGTGCGAAATCATAACTTCCGGTCGAAAGGTGAGCGCAATGAAGCCGCGAAAGGTGAGCTCCGTGATGATGTCAAGGGAGCTAGGTTTTCGCAAATGATGTCAGAAAAAACGGAAAAGGAAGGGGAAGGGGAAGGAGGTAAAGAAGGTGGAAAAGAGTCTCCTAAGAAAGCAACAGATGATGATCCACCACCTCCTAAACTTTCACAGGCTGATAGGCTTGCTTTGGCCATGAATAAGAAACTTAATGGGCTTTCACGTGGTGATGAGGAGTCGGTGGAACCGGAGGTAAAACCTCAAAAGCGCTTATTCGGAGGTGATACTTCTGGTGGTATAGGAGCGGCTGTGGCTGCTAATATCAGTAACTCCCTTAAAATCAGTGATGCGCAGGAGCAAGCGTTGATGGATTTCGATCCTGAATTGATCAAAATTTTAGAGAAATATAGTCTGAAGCAAGAACGACTAGGGTTTCAGAACGAGGATAGCTTTAGCGGAGGAGCCTTCCTTGACATGGGTAGATGTCGTATTGGGACATCTTGCGTCATTCATATTGATGTAGTGAATACATCCAGTCATGAGATGCAAATTGACGTCATTGCTAGGGGATTTCCTTGCGAAAATACCAAATGTACTCTCCTAGCCAAGTCCTTCGCACCTGGCCTGCGCCGTGAAGCTACAGTGCAGTTTACAGTGAATGAATCTACTACTTTTGGTGATATTATCGCCCACATTGATGTACATGCATTGCCTGTACGAGGGATTCCTGGGGAGATGCCAGTCTTCCACAGGTGTCCAGTGTTTATGCGGCCTCACGGTATAGCTCCTCCTGTTGTGGACCTACCCATAGCGAATGTACGCAACCTTAATGAGTTAATAGGCAGGTTTGTTGGCTACCGTACTGCTAATGTGGTGGATTTCGAGAAGAAAGGGAGTTGGTATAGTGGGGCGAAATGGAGAGAAGGTCCCGAACTTCCTGTCACGCCAGGTACTCATAAGGCCCGCACCGCCTACCAGCCTACTAAGGCTAGGATATCAGTGGGTGGGACCACGGCACCCCTCCCAGCCCTATTGTCCCCTGACCCAAGGGAAGAGAAGGTGATGCCTGGTTGCACCCGCGGTTTGCTGCGGCCGGCAACAAGTGGTCTTTGAACTTCGCGTGGAGTTATTATAATATTGTAGAATCTTGAAGTTCGTACTTCGAAGTACATGTTTTTTCCTTTCTGTGACCGATGAAAGTGTGGAGTTATTACTTCAAGTACTTTTCAAAATCAAATTTTAATTAAATACTTCGTAAAAGATTCTTTTGCTTAATATGACTATACTACAACTACAACTATCCTATCTTTGTACAACTATGTATATATATATATATATATATATTACCCTATACGCTAACGCTAATACTTAATACTAATCTATTTTGGTACTATAAATCGCTGTTTATGCTTAAGCAACCACTGTGGCCTTCTGGCTGTCTGCGCCGGTGCACACATAAGGGGTGCCATCCTTCCCCAAGCTCAAGTGGTTATTCAGCTCATCGTTGTCCTTGGGCTCCTGGATACCCAAGTGCTCCCTGGCATCTGGCATAATGAAGGCTGAACCGCAAACTAGGACCATTGCCTTACCGCCCTCTGCTACCTCCCTACGGGCAGCGACTAGAGCAGCACCTAGGCCGCCCTTCACATCATCTTCGTCACTAGGCACGCTTATATAACGCATATCTAGCTGTGATCGCAATACATCCACAGGTGCTGCTCTAGGATGCTTCGCGGCCACGCAGTATACATTCTGTACGCCTTGTGCAAGCTCCAGTAGGATCTCTAGAGAATCATCAGTATTCTTATCTAGCGACATACCCACTACAACATGGATAGTGCAATCCTCGCCATAGGTCATCCGAACATGCTCAGAAAGTGCTTGAATAGCCGCGACATTGTGCGCTATATCCAGCACAACATCTACAGACACTTCATTCTCCCCCACACCAGCAGTACCGTGTGTGCGTATCACCTCGAAGCGACATTTCGACCGTCGCGATAGTGCTGTGGTGGCTAAGGTGGGTTGGTTCTCTAGTAGTTTGCTCACTTTGTTCGTCACTTCAGGGATATCCTTTCTCCGTGTGAAAGGTGGGAGGACTAAATGGGAAGGGGAAGAGGAGGAAGAGGTATAGTCGTTGATCAACAGTTCCAAAACAGCCCGAGATAGAGCAGTGTTTGTGCCGTCAGTGTTGCTATTTCCAGCACCAACCACCATGCTCGCTGGGAGGATATCCTTCATAGTGTAGAAAGGAGCCCCCTTTTCTAGCGCTAGACTCCTCATCAGCTCTTCAGGGCAGTCCGGTCCCACTAGAACTGGGACACCAGGCTTCATGATACCCGCCTTCTCCACCGCAATCTCTTCAATAGTATTGCCAAGAACTCTCATGTGATCCAACTGGATAGAGGTAATCACGCATAGTGAAGGTGTTATGACGTTGGTGGAGTCAAGGCGTCCACCCAGCCCAACTTCAATAACAGCAATATCACACTCAGATCGTCGGATCTTTAGAAAAGACATCATTGTAGTCAATTCAAAAATAGTCGCGTTAAGCTCGTCAGCTTTGCATATTGTTGTGAGTTCCTCTATAAGACTAACTACATCCTGTTCTGATAGTAATTCGCCGTTTATTGAGAGCCTTTCCCTGTAGGAGGAGATGTGCGGTGATACGAATAACGCAGTTTTTAAACCTGACTCGCGAAGGGCCTCTGAACTCTTAAAGCACACACTGCCTTTCCCATTCGTTCCAGCCACATGAACAGCAGGTATGCCTTCCATAGGGCGTCCACACAGCTCATATAGCCTTGCACTGTTCTGCAGCCCTATCTTGGTTGAAAAGACACTTCGAGCATACAAGTCACGTAATACTCTCCCATAACTCATTGAAAACAAACGATGTTGGAGACCAATTGTAATTGATAAGATAAGGAGTAGAATTAATGCTCTAAATAACATACATCCTTCCACGAGTGTAGCGAAGTCTTTTCGTTTTTTCGATGTCATTTTGTCATTTTTCTATTTTCCAGGTTTCCAGGGTTTCCACAGGTGAGGGAAAGCCAGCCCGTGAAGAAGCAAAAAGCAAAAGGGTTTTTTAGCCTATTATGGCTTCATTATGATTAATCTTACCTCTTAGCTCGTTGAAGATGCCTTTCCACTATATCTTCATCTTCATTGCTTGTCTAGGAATGACAACGTCCATGGTGGATGCCTTATATTTGAATAGTAGTAGAACAGATGTGTCCTATTACTTTATGCACATTCCCAAGACCGGCGGATATACTATGAACAAATTAATGTTGAAATTAAAGAAAGAAAGGGGAGATTTCGGAGAATATTGCGAATTTGAGGGTACATTTAAAGGGAGCTATTCAGAAAGGCAAGCCCATCGAGTTTGGAAGAGTCAGCCTGCTGCTCCTGCGAGGATTCTTACCTTCTTTAGAAACCCTCTGGATTTGCTTCTCTCGCAGTACAGGCACTGTAAGTATGCCTTTTACAAGCCTGAAGGGCCGTATAATACAAATTTGCCTCCATTTGGACAATGGATACAATATTTCAAGGAAAAAGGAGAAGCAGCATTCCATCCACGATACTGCTTTCACTGTGGTAATTTCAAATGCAAATATAATGTATATAACCAATACATGAGGACCATGGAAGGGCACGGTCTAGAAGAGTTATGGTTTTTCGGCTTGACTGAATTGTTCGAACCCTCATATTGCTTATTGGTCTATCAACTGACAGGAGAAATACCGCCATCCTGTGTCTGTGGGACTCAGAACAGAATGGTAATACCACTGGATAACCATAGATTGTCCAAGGCCAGTATGTCCAGTCAGTTCAATATTCTCCCTGGTGACCTGGAAATCGCCCAGAATATCACTAGTTTGGATCAAGAATTTTACGTTAATGCGAAGAAGGAATTTGTAAGGAGGATTCGCACTGTAGAGGAGAAAATGAACACAAAGATATTGTGTGAGGGCGATTTAGTGGTTTTAGATAAAATAGGCACTGATTATAAAAACTGGGTGTAACAGACAGACAGGTAGATAGACATGTAGACAGACAGGTACTAAATGAATTTATTGATTTTTATACTAATCGTTTTGTTTCATTGCAAAATCGGTTTTTAATTTAGCAGGTGGATTACTTACAATTGCAGGAGGATTATCTTTTTTATTTACTTCGTACGGTATAATAATAAATCTATTCTTCTAACCATCAATCATTTCAATTGTTAATTAAGCACCCAGAGTTTTGCGAAGCTCTTTCTTTTGCTGTTCAGTGAAATGAGTGGGGAATTCAATGTTAAGAGTGAGGTACATGTCACCACGTCCCTTACCGCTCTTCTTGGGCATACCCTCCCCTACCACCTTGATAACCTCTCCACAGTAGGCCACGCTATCCTTCTCCACCCAGACCTGGTGGTCATCTACATGTCTGATGAAGTGTCTAAAGCCCACTAGGGAGTCTAAGAGAGAAATACCCATGGTAGTGTGAAGGTCATCACCTTGTCTGGCAAAGGAAGGGTGCCGTTCCTGTACGACTCGAAAGATTAAATCACCTGGAGTGTGGCCCGCCTGCTCGTCAGCAACCTGCTCAAAGGTAATCACATCCCCATCTGCCATGCCCGCCTTAACATCCACAGTGAGCAGTATCTCCTCTTCCTCGGTCATGCCATTGGGACATGCCTTGCAGGGATTCCTCCATTCCTTCCCCCTCGATACGCACTTATCATCCTTTACTTGTACTTGCTGGACGAAACCAGGTGCGAGTTGCTGCACACGGACGGAAATGCCTGGCCCTTGGCAGTTCTGGTTGTTTTTCGTACAAGAGCTCGCTTCCACGCATAGTACTTGTCTGGTATAGGCAGCATCTAATACCTCGCCCTTAAATAACTGAGCTAATGTTACTCTTAAAGGAATAACAACATTCTCAGTGCGTGGGTCCTCCTGAGATCTACCTCCACCTCCACCAAATCCAAACATGTTACCAAACATGCCACCGAATGGGTCATGCTGCTGTGCATTTCCACGTTGTTCCATCTCCTTCACTGCATCTTCACCACCGCGATCATAAGCTTTCCTCTTCTCAGGATCGCTCAATGTATCATATGCAACAGAAATTTCAGAAAACTTTCCTGCTGCATCTGGACTAGGGTTTTTATCAGGATGATATTTCAAAGACAGCTTTCTGAATGCTTTCTTTATTTCCGCTGCGGTGGCCTTTCTTGTGAGAGATAATACTTTGTAGTAATCAACTGCCGCGCTCACTTGATACACCACCATCAACAACAATACAAATAAGAAGATGAGTGACATGACTAAAGGTTCAACCAATCTTCTAGGCTTCCCACCTTTGCATAAAGAGATTGCACGTGGATCCACATCGATCGAAGGATCAAAACCGCGGTTCCATGTTGTGCGTTTCCCGATCTGATTATTGTTGTGTTTTTATCTTAGCAGACCCTAAGTAGAGTTAGAATGTCAGTTTGGACTGTTGTTGGAGCTACAAGCGATATTGATACATATTTTTGTAATCATATTTGCTGTCGATTCGCTAAGGCTGTACCAGGAAACACTGTCAAGTTCCAGACAATGTTGGAAGTTGATTTCTTGGACTACATGACCCAAATTCGCTTAAAAAAAGGTGGCCCTTATCATACTTGTAAGGATTTGTATGTTGTAGAGCGCGATGGAGTATATGTTGGTGGTCTCATGACTCTTGTAGATATAGCAGTGAATGAATTCGGTATGGAAGATGCTGAGATTGCTAACACGATGATGTTCGAGAAAACAGGGATCGCTGAAACGAAGAAATTCCTTGATGCTAGAAAGCATGGTGCTGTTCACATTTCCTTTACTGCAGCAGAGGCTGTTGGTAAGGAGGACCCTTTGGAATATGGCAAATTAGTCATTGAATTATTCGATGAGCTAGCCCCAAAGGCAGTTGAGAACTTCAAAGCCCTATGCACAGGTGAGAACGCCAAGAGCAAGAGCTACGTCGAGTGTCCTATACATAGAATAGTTGCTGGGGGTTGGTTTCAGTGTGGCGATGTAGTGGATGGCAGCGGTAAACACTCTGAGGCCGTAGTGGGGGACGGAGCCCGATTTGAGGACGAGAGCTATAGCGTTGATTTTGGTGCAAAGTATGGCGGTATTGTTGGTTATAGCACTTCGGAGCCGCACACCAATGGGTCTCAGTTCTTTGTGACCAATGGTCCGTGCAAGTGGATGAATAACTCATTCGTGGGCTTCGGTCGAGTTATTCAGGGCTTCAGTACGCTCAAGGAAATCAACAAGGCAAAAACTACGAATGAACGTCCCACTATCGGCATCAAGGTCTCTGCTGCTGGGGTTTACTAAATACATAAAATATACATCATCATAAACAACGATATCTATCATCGAGTACAATATTTTAGCATACATAGTACATGCATTCAATCACGAACAAACGTTAAGAGTATTTTTAAAACCTTTTAAACCGAATAAGAATTTTTAATAAGAGTTTTAATAAAAAGCAGTTCTAATTTTCCTTCTATTTTAATAATTAATATCGTCTATCTATAAACCAACTACTGTTAACAAAGTCTATTTATTATTGCTTTTGAGGAGGAAAATACAGAGCTCTCAGTGCATCGTCCCCCTTGTTCACTGTCTCCTCGTATTCGCGTAACTCTTTGTCGGTTAGGAGACAGGAGTCCAGTACCTCCTCCAGCGCCGCCCTGCTCTCTGTATCTGCGAACTGACCGATAAACACCAATTCCTGCCTTCGATCACCATATTTGGATAGATTAGGATCTTTCACGTCATAGTCGCTCAGGATCTCTTCTTCACTGCCCGCTGGCCAATCCTTACGCGGAATATCAGCCCACCATCGGCCCAGCACGGCAAGTTCTAAGAATTGTCCCGCGTGAGACATGAAATATGCAGCACTACTAGATGTGCCCATCCATACGAACCCTTTCGATCTCATAAGGGTCTTGGCATGTGATGACACCCCTCTCCCTCCCCCTCCCTCTCCTCCTACTACTCCTACTTCGACCTTGTGAGCCTCCAGGTCATTGAGACCTTCGATTGATAGCTTACCGAGACCCTGTAGTAACATAGACAACCGCACCGGATGGAATGGTCTCCTACGGGCATACACGAAGGAAGTGATTCCGAATCGCTTCTTGGCAGTGGTCATTTCCTCGGTTTCATGAGTGTGACTTTGATGGTCGTGGTGGTGATGGTCGTGGCTATGATCATGGGATGGGTCGGTGCACCCTGTTGTAGCACAGTGCGAATCATGCTCATGCTCATGACTATGACTATGACTGTGGCTGTGGCTGTGGTCGTGGTTATGCGTTGGGTCCGTGCAAGTGTGCTCCTTGCAGTCAGAAGCCTTCGCTGCCGTGACACTCTGTCTGTGATCATCCAAAACACCCCAATCCGCCGCACCCTTGCCCTTGGCAACTCCTAGGATCAACTCGGGTGAGATCTGCCCCCGTTCACACGAGGAGACCTTCGCGGTTGGGTTGACTGACTGGATAAACTTCTCCAATACGGTAAGTTGCTCTCTTTGTTCCACAGGGGAGCCCTTAAGTAAATCGATTTTATTTATAAGTACAACATCAGCACATTCGACTTGTTCCAGAAGCAACTCTGTGATCTTGCGTCGTCCTGTTTGGATCTGATTGTGGTCCTGTGTGTCTATTTCTTCTCTGAATGCAAGTGAAGGGACAGTTGACAGATCGGCGTTGCTACCGAAGTAGTCTAGAAACACTGTTGCGTCAATGACTGTCACGAGAGTATCGAGTTTAGTCTTCTGCAGTAAGGGCATTCCGTAGTCTTCGGCCTCTTGGAAGAGCTCTCTAATATTACGCGGCTCAGCAATGCCGGAACATTCTACGATTATATGATCATAAGGTGTCTGTTTCGTTTCAGCCATCGACACCAAGCGAGAGACCGATGCTAGCATGTCTTCAGCTAAGGTGCAACAAACACAGCCATTTTGCAACTCCATCGTGTCAATTCCCTTGAATAGCTCATTGTCTTCAGTGTCCTGATCAGTAACTTGGCGTTTTATCACTTTCGCATCTATATTCACACTTGCCATATCGTTTACAACTAATCCGTACTTCTTACCATTACTAGTCCTGACAGCATTCTGTAAGAAGGTCGTCTTCCCAGACCCTAGAAACCCAGATAGAATGGTAATAGGCATGACCTTGTTCGTTTCATCGGCGGCTGGTGAAGATGAAGAAGCAGAAGCCGAAGCTATCGTGAAAATGCGCGGTGATGTGACGCTTAGGCGAGAATGACGAATGCGAGCTTGGAATCCATTAGCTATGGACAAAATCATGATCAAGACCTTGAAATAGTGCATAAACTAATAAAGTGCGAATTTTTGACTAATAAAAACAGGTTCACTGAGGTTTAGAGTCGATTAAAAGAATGTCATTTTTACAATTTTTTGAGATTTTCCGTTTTCCGGATTGTATGGATAGGTTTATTTTGAGTTTCGATCCATTAGAAGTCATATAGTGCATTCAAAAGATGGCTAGGTGTTGTGCTGTAATTACTGGTGAGTTCGTGAAGGGTGAGCTGATCTTCCATCAAGCTCAAGAGGAAGCCCCTACTAGTATTGATGGTCAGATTAAAGGCTTGACTCCTGGACAGAAGCATGGTCTTCATATTCATGTGTTTGGAGACTTTACAGAGGGTTTGATCTCTGCTGGTGGCATCTTTAACCCTTTCGGTAGGAATCACGGTGCTCCTGATGATGAGGAAAGAATGGTGGGTGATTTAGGTAACATTGAAGCTGACGAGGATGGAGTTGCTAATGTTAACATAGAAGATCGTTTAATTAAACTCATCGGCCCCCATTCCATCATCGGAAGAAGCGTTATCGTGAAGTCGAATGCAGATGATCTTGGTAGAGGAGGCCACGAGTTCTCATTGAGTACAGGTAACTCTGGCAAGCGCATCGGCGGCGGTGTTGTTGGTATCTCCTCCTCGTAATCGTAATTATAATCACATTTCTAACATATATTCGACAAGTAATGTCATTATAATAAAGTACAAATAACTAAAACTATGTAGAATTCTTTTCGTTTCTGTTTTTGTATTAAGTTATTTTTTTGTTTTACTTCGAAGTATTTCATTTTATAATTAAAGTTCTTCGTTTGAAAGAGGGCAAAGGTTTTTGTAGTAAAATAATACCATAACAGCCTGGTATTGGGAAGAGCGGTGGGTTGTGATTAGAGTTAGTGGTCGCAGTAACTACACAGGACGCTCGCCCGAACCACCGACAATAGCCCCCATCTGCTCCTCGAGCTTCGCCAGTAAGTAATCTCGGTAACCCTGGAATCCACTGGCCCACGGTTGGCAATCCCTATCCTGCACTACCCATAATTGGCATTCTACAGTCTCTATAAGACGGGCATCGTGCGATACCATCACCACACCACCTTCGTATGTCTTCAAGGCATCGCAGAGGGCGTCAATGGATTCGATATCGAGGTTATTCGTCGGCTCATCAAGGAACAGTAGATGGGGCGCCATCAGTGAAAGCTCCACGAAAACTACACGTGCCTTCTGCCCACCAGACAGGTCACGAATAGGGATAGTATGCGCATGGCCCTCCAATCCGTATCTTCCGAGAATGTTACGACACGATTGATAAGTCTCGTCGCTAAATAACCGCCGCAAATACGTTACAGGGTCCTCGTCCATGGGGAGGCGATCGACGAAGTGCTGATCGTAAACACCCACGCGCAGTCGCGGATTCCGTCGAATCTCGCCTTCTGGTGGTACCACCGCCTCAGTAATGAGCTTGATGATTGTTGACTTACCACTACCATTGGGACCGACAATGCACACGCGGGAGCCCATATCAACGCCGAAATTGAGACCACGGAAAAGCCAAGGAAGATCGGGGCCATATCGGAAATTAACATCGTTGACCATCAGGATGGGAGGAGAAATTTGATTAATTGGGGGGAACTGGAATTTAACAGTATACTCCTTAGGGCGCTTGATTAGCTCCACCATTGTCTCGCCACTCTCCACACCACCTCCTGAAACAGCCTTAGCAGCATCCTTCTTACCTTTTTGACCTTTTTCATTCTTTTTCGCTTTAAGGGCTTCCTTCTCTGCGTTTGCTTTCGTGACACCCTTACTCTTCATGTCCTTCATCTTCTTCTCTTGCTTCTCCCAATCCTTCTGCTGCTTCGCACGCTTGATGGCCTCTTGCTCCTTGAATGTGTCATAGTTGCCTCTGTACACTACCAGCTTCTTTTGATCCAGGTGAACAATTTCTTGACAGACGCTGTTCAGGAAATCTTGATCGTGCGACACTACCAGTAATGTCTTCTTCCACTTCTGCAAATAGTCATCAAGCCAGATAACTGCATTCAAGTCAAGATGGTTAGTAGGCTCATCAAGCATGAGTAGGGTAGGCTCCATGAAGAGAGCTCTAGCGAGAGAAATTCGCATGCGCCAGCCACCCGAGAAATACTTCGTTGGGCGCACCTGCATCTCCATATCGAACCCAAGACCGAAAAGAATCCTACGGGCCTTTGCCTCTGCCCCCTCTGCTCCAATCACCACCAGTTCTTCATGGATTTCACCTAGTCTGACATCCAGTTTCTCATCGTGCTTCACCCCCTTCTCCAGCGCCTCAGTCATCTTCTCGTTGATCTCTTTCTCTTCCTCGCATAGAGCCCATCGCACTCTATCAGCACGAAGAACAGCATCCACAGCGGGTGTGTCGTCAGCCATTACTTCTTGTTCTACATATAAGTAGTCAATACGAGGGGGTAGTTTCAATTCACCTGCGGCGATCATCTTCAGTAGAGTACTCTTACCTGCACCATTGGGGCCAACAAGACCGTAGTGACGTCCATTAGCAATATTCAGTTCAGTGTTAGTGAAGAGCTCCTTGCTATGGGCGGAGATGGAGATGGAAGGAATATGGATATCAAGAGCGTTTAACCAAAGAGGGTCAGTGGGGTCAACAATCGATTGCGAACAGGCGAATTGACCCCCTTCCATGCTCTTCTTCAACAGCATCTTCTGGTACTCAACCTCTCTATCATCCGCTTGGGATGCCTTGAGTTCCTTGCGACGATCACGATTACTCTTCTTTTTCTTACCATCAGCTTCGGCATGCTCAGCGGCAGCAGCTGCACTGACACCCCACTCGCTATGCACATCGTCACCAAATAGCGTAGCCTTCATGCGAGCTTCCATTTGAATATCAGTCAATGGTTCTTCTACAAATGTATCCTTCTTCGCTTTCGGAGCAAATGCAGGAACAACAGGTGCTGAAACACTGGCTTTTATTCCCTCTACTGGAGGTGGGGGCAAGTCTTCGTCCTCTTTTTCAGACTCGGAACTAGATGACTGTTCTGCCTTCAAAGCAGCAGCGGCAGCGGCAGCTTCGGCATCTTTCTTCGCCTTTGCCACCCTAGCCGCCTCTAATTTCAGTTCCAATTTCGATTTAGGTCGGGTCTTCTCAGCAGCCGCAGCAGCTGCATTCTGAGCCGCAGTTTCCTCGATAGTAGGACCTCCTGCAGCTACTGCTGCAAGGGCAGCGTGCCGAGCGCGCTTCTCCTCTTTGGACATATCGTTCTTACTTTTTTTCTCGACTGCAACTGGAGCAGCAGAAGAAGAAGCAGCAGCAGCAGACTCGGACTCAGACTGCTCCGAGTCACTTTGTACCTTCTCCTTCTTCTCCTTCTTCTCCTTCTTCTCCTTCTTCTCCTTCTTCTCCTTCTTGCTCTTCTTCTCCACTTCCTCCTCAGGTTCAGGTTCAGGTTCAGGCTCAGGCTCAGGCTGCTTCTTCTGCGCCTTCTTGCCACCTGCCGCTGCTGCTGCCTTCTTCTTCCTCATCTCCTCAAGCTTAGCTTCTAGAGCAGCCATCTCATCATCCTCCTCCTCTTCCTCCTCCTCTTCAGGTTCAGGTTCAGGCTCAGGCTCAGGTGCTGGTGCAGACTCGGAGTCGGACTCGGACTCGGACTCTGAAGGCTCAGGAGAAGGAGAAGGAGCGCGCACAGGCTGTTTACCCTTCTTCTTCTGTGGTAATGCCTTCACAACGACCTCTTCTTCCTCATCCTCATCCTCATCCTCATCCTCATCGCTAGCCAGGGCAAGGGCCTTCATCTTTGCTAGTGGATCGAAGTCATCATCATCACGAGCCTGTGACTTGCCCCCCTTCTTGGCACCCTTCTTCTGCTGTCTCAATTGAGCCTTTGATAACTTGCTCGACTCTTCTGCAGGTGCTCCACCAGCATCAGAGGCAGTAGCAATAGAAGGAGCCTCACTTACAGCTCTACTGCGCATGGTATCATCATCATCAGAATCATCACCTCTCTTGCCCTTCTTTCCTTTCTTTCCCTTCGATGAAGAAGTGTCTGTAGTAGCCTTATCAGCAATAGCCTTGGCGGCTTCAGCAGCCTTTTGTGCCTTTCTACCCGTCTTTACGGCCTTACCACCTCCTCCTTTCTCCTCCTCATCATCATCTTCATCCCCAGAATCACGGGAAGCCATCGATTTGGCACTAGCCTTAGAAGCAGGAACGTCATCATCATCTCCTTTGCCACCAGACTTACCACCTTTTGTCTTCTTCTTTTCCTTCAATTTCGGAGCACTACTCGAAGCGGCAGGTCGATCGTCTTCATCTGCATTTTCATCCTCTTGCATCTTATTTATACGTGCTAAATTTGCCGCCATGAAATCATCATCATCATTTTTTCGTCCTTTTCGTCCCATTTTCTTGCACTCTAATCCGATTTCAAACCAAATTCAATGAAATGTAACCTTTTTGAATGGTGAATGGCCTCTCCGCATGGGCGATTACCATCCATGGGAGCAGGTGGTTTCTAAATGCGGTTGAGAATAATTTACAAAAAAGAGCGCAGGAGAGCAAGAAAAGAAGAATGATTTTTCCTATAGTTTTCACCCTGGTTGGATTATTGGCCGTTATGTACATCTGGCCAATCTCTTTACTGAAAACCGACAGTATTAGTGTTGAAGATGAGTCGCAAACTTGTAGTCTTCGAACATGCCCAATGCGAGCTGAAGAGCTCTACGCATTTGATAGCTTTCAAGCCGATGGAGTATGGTCTATCCATCAAGCTAATGTCGATGCTGATGCGACTTGCTCTTGTACTGATCCCGATAGTGATAGTGGTAGTGATAGTGGTAGTGAGGATGGTACTGATAAAGATAATGGTGTAGGTGTAGGTGTAGGTGACCATGGTGCAGTCAACCTATGCGTAGAAGATGACCTACTGCAGGTGAGTTCGTACTCTGCCACAATCAAGTCCGATTTCCTTGTAGTGAGAGCCACATTTAACTCCACTGTAAATGTCACGCGACCCGTGATTAACACGAAAATTGAGTACCTTCCCTTTTATACTACTGTTTACGACGAATCACAACGAGTGGACCCTATCGAGATTGGTCCTGGTGAACTCCTCTTCCGCTCCAGAGCCTCACAGCTACCAAGTGGGCGATACAAGATAACGAACGTCGTAAAGTGCGAGCAAGGTTTCGTCCTATCATGTGTAACATCCGGATTCCAGGCCTAAACAACGGCCACCTAGCCACCTACCTACCTACCTACCTACCTACCTAGCCTATTCCTGGAAGTTCTGGAGTCGAAGTCGATAAATGGATAATCCAAAATTAATCATGCGCTTCTTAATTCTTATCTGATCCTACACAGGTACGCTATCAATATTTTTTAACGAATACCTTTGACTTTAAATAATTAATCACACAGCCCAACACCCAAAAGAGATTCTTTCAAAAAGGATACGGTCATGTTAAAGCAATGTGGTGAACTTCCCGGCTTCTTGTGCCTTGTTTGACAACTATACGGTTAACTCTCCACATAAACTAAATAACAAATCATCTAACGTCATGTCAATAATATAATATAGTATCCCGCAACACCACAACACCCCTAACCAACAGGTCATCCAGCGAAATCCAAGAACACTTGAGATAATACAGGGAATCTCTCCAATTAATCATCACGAACTTGCAATAAACCACCAGTGTTAACTTCTTTGTTGCATTTCTCCATCATCTAATCATGGAAGCGAAAGTGGGCATTCTTGAGATAGACAACGGTGATAATAAATCGGCCTCATCTCCAAATCCAAAATCTACTACCGGTAATGTGAAGAAGAATGTTAGTTGGAAAAACGTCAATTTCTCGATCAATGGGCACCATATCTTGAAAGATGTGTATGGAGAGGTTCATTCGGGTGAGATATGTGCAATTATGGGACCTAGTGGCTCGGGAAAGACATCATTATTGAATGTGCTTGCTGGAAGATCATCTTCAGGAGGATCTACGGCCGTATCAGGTACGATAGGGGTTAATGGGCATTCTATCAACCCTATAGCGTACCGCCAGAAGATAGCCTATGTGATGCAAGATGATCATTTGATTCAAACAGCTACACCAAGAGAGACGCTACGGTTCAGCGCTAAACTCCGCCTCCCGCCAGACACCTCTGAAGAATTCATACTAGAGAAGGTGGAGAAACTCCTAGTCGAACTGAACCTTGCAGCGTGCGCTAATGTTATGGTCGGAGGGCCTTTGATTCAAGGTATTTCTGGTGGTCAGCGTAAACGCACTAGTGTGGGTGTAGAGATCATCACGGATCCCAATATCTTATTCCTGGACGAGCCAACCTCTGGTCTTGATAGTTATACTGCTTTTTCCCTATTGAAAACACTGAATAATGTCGCTGCCAAGAACTGCCCTGTTTTATGTACGATTCATCAACCTTCATCGGAGGTGTTCTATCTCTTCCACATCGCTATTTTCTTGAAGGAAGGTAGGGTGATGTGGCAGGGGGCGACTAAGGATTTGGTTGCTAACCTTTCGGGAATGGGTTATGAAGTGCCCAATAATTATAACCCTTGTGATTTTGCCATGTTTATCTGTCAGACTGAAGACACCAAGTCCCTTGATGACAAAGGCTGGTTCCACGACTCGTCTTCTGACATTCATATCGAGGGAGAAAATGTGGAGGATATGAAGACATCTTTGTTAAAAGAAGCATCCGAAATAGGAGCTAATTTAATGCATTTGGACAGTAAAGAGAAGAAAACAAAAGAGAAGTATAACGATGCTGCAAACGATAGTGAAACTCCTGTAATCAAGGCGTCTTTCTGGACTCAGTTGAAGGAGCTATCTCATCGTGATGCCAGACAGTTAGTGAGAGACGTCCAAGCGCTTAAAATCAGATTCGGGGCGACTGTATTCCTTAACCTTATCTATGGTCTGATCTTTCTTAATGCGGGTAGGCAAGATGATGGCGATAAAGATGAGTTTGGATCTCACTATGGTGCGATTGTAATGGTTTCAATTTCTTCCATGTTCGGTGCTGCTCAACCTATGATGCTTTCTTTCCCTTTTGAAAGACCAATGTTTTTAAGAGAATATGGTACTGGTACTTACTCTGCCCGTGCTTACTTTCTTTCCAAATGGACCTTGGAACTACCTTTAGCATTAGCCCAAGTCTTGACTCAATATATTATAGTGTACAACCTTATCGGATTCCAAGGTTCGTTTGTTCAATTAGTTATAGCGGCCCTTCTTAATGGTGTCACAGCATCATCTTTAGCTTTAGTTGTCGGATGTGCCGTCCCGAATGTCAAAACTGTCACGGAGCTAGCACCATTACTATTCGTTCCTCAACTGCTCTTCTCGGGATTCTTTATTCGCACTGAGTTAGTCCCTGTATTTCTCCGCTGGGCTCAATACCTGTGTGGCTTAAAGTATTCCCTCAATCTTATTGTATTAACAGAATTCGACCCTGGTAATGACAACTGTAGCGATAGTGTCGCAGCAGCAACCAATTGTGCCACGCTCCTGAGCGCTAACCAAGTGCACAAGGAGGAGTACTGGATTTATCTTGGATTATTGCTCGCTGTCTTCTTTCTCTTTCGAATTACGGCGGGTTTTATCCTTATCGGCAAAGCGAACAAATTTTATTAAGCAGCAGCGTACCTCAAAGTATGCTTTTTTAGCGATATTTATATAGCGAACTTTCTACACATACTTTGAACTCATTTTCTTATTCAATACATACTATTTTATATTTTTTTTATTCGGACAAACAATTTGTAATTTGCTGGGGTTAGGGAAGCACGATGATATTATCCTCTGTCATACTTGTCCGTATGATTTTTTGTAGGTGCCTCAGAAGAGGAAGGTGGCGTTTGAGCACTTATGATAATGAATGCTTTCTTCTTAAAATATCCGAACAGCACACTGATTTTCCTATTCAAAATTAATTTAAAATAGCGACACTGATTGACAGGCTTTCTTCATTTATGTACATTACTTGAATTAATTTTTCTAATCAAAAAGGATATAATTCGTACAAAGAGACACTTAATAGTTATCTCATCATCTGATCAACAACAACAACCAAAGCTAGGAGCCGTTTGCCCCAGGTAGCGTGGGAGTGCGGTGGCGATTCCTATTGTGGGTTTTAAATTGGCTTGGGAAGTTTGTGCTTCGTATTATCATTATTATTTATTATTGAACTACGTTTACTGAGCAAGCACGCTATCATTGTATTCCTGCAAAAGCTCACCAACAGGACCAGGAGGAAGTGCAGACGTCATACCATAAATACCAGCATTACCTCCAGTTGATTGATCCTTGCTGGCAAGGGCAATGCTATCTTTCAAATCTTTCAAAAAGGTTTTCTCCTTGCCGATATGACATTTAGTGACACACAAGTGAATCGAAGCAGGATTTTGCAAAGAGTTCAATGACCACCCTTTCTTTGTCATGGCATCTCCAATCTTATAAATATTGGGCCCATTGTCCGTGCTAGTAATACAAACAATCATTGCTTGCGTTCCACCAATAGTTTTGATTCCTTTGATTTTTTGGATTTCATCGGCAATTTTACGTGTAGTTACTACAATTTGCTCAACAGCCGCCATATACCCCTCCTCTCCTATGGACATCATGCTCGCCCAGCACTGGGCAATCATACCTCCACTACGGCTACCAGCAATCGTAGGGGTGGTATACAAACCTCCAGTCCAATCAGGATAGCAAAAGTACTGGCATTGTCGAAGAGGGGCGTTGCTATAAAGCACAACACTAGTACCTTTCAAAGCAAAACCATACTTGTGAGTATCGACGGACATGCTACTTACCCCCTTCACGCTGAAGTCAAATGGAGGGACTTCATAGCCTAATTTCTTCATGAAAGGCAAAACAAATCCACCAAGGCAACAATCAACATGAAGCCCAATAGAGTATTTGACAGCAAGTTTAGCTAGATCTTGTATAGGATCGATGGTTCCTTGGGGGAAGCTTGGTGCTGATCCGTACATCATGATTGTATTGGGACCAATGGCCTTCTCGAATAGATAAGGATCTGCCTGGTAGGTTTCTGGGTTCGCATTTATTTTGATCAATTTGATGTCCATAAGATCACATGCCTTGTCAACAGCAGCATGAGCTGTAACACAACAGATAAGTTCAGGATTCTTTATGCCATGATTGTCACGGTAGTAATCCCTATGGGCTTTGATAGCGAGGATTATGCTCTCAGTGCCCCCAGATGTGGTGCAACCACGAACGCCAATATCTCCTCCCACTAATGTTGCTACCATAGATACAATCTCCGATTCGAACTTGACTAGGGATGGGAAGACATCAGCATGGAGGGGATTCGCCAACGAGTACATGCCAAAGGCTTGATTGAGTACCACCTTGTGGTCGTCATCACCGTGATACACTGCCCCGGAGCACTTTCCATCTTGCCACATCTTATTCTCACTACCAGAACATTTAAGCATAAGGTCTAAAACTTTCTTTGAAGCCATGCCTTTCGAAGGCAAGGCTGTCACATTTTCACTGATATTACGTGATTTCACTTTCAAATCTTTTTCAACGCCCTCACGTAATTTTTCCCTTTCTTTCTGTAATTCATTTTGAACAGCAGGCAAAACTTTAATGAGATTATATACAGTGCTAACAACATCTCCTTTCATTCCAAGCCATTTGATTTTCCATAATGAAAGAAGGAGATTACAAATACCAAATACAACAAGTAAACCTGCTAAATCACCAAGAAATTGTAACAACATGGGGCATTTAAAATTATCAAAATTTTCCATCTTTAGGACTAAAATCACATGATCCAAGATTGTCATTGATTTTACATCATTGGTATATACATTAACCATACGATACAAGAAATATGATACACACAATGGAATGAAAAAGGGACGCAAATATCTCATTAAATGCATATTGTAAGATACCCAGCATATTAAGAATACAAGTCCCAAACCTTTCACCTCAATCGTTTCATACCATTTTGCTGACATCTTGCAGAGGATAGAGGGAAGTGATTGTCATTTTAGACGCGAATCTGTAAGCCTCCTGGCTTCGGTTGGGCACAACAGCGTAACACCAAACAAAGGAGAAACAATTTCCCGTCCCGAGGCTCCCGGGAAAACATTATTGTTTTGTCAAACCTTGCTTGTTTTGAGGTTACAGACGACGATAGAAATATGATAGAAACGGATAGTTCCTCAACAAGATTATCAGAAGAGCTCACAAATCTCTTAGTTACCTTCAAAATTGAAAAGTATTCAGATCAATTCTTGGAAAACCTTATCCTCACTGTGAAAGAGGTCTCACATTTTTCTGCTGTCGAGCTCAAAGATGGCTTGGGACTTCCTCTGGCTCCTGCAAAGCAGCTTGTTGTTGCTGCTACAGAAATAGTGGGGAAGATAGCAAGAGAGGCTGAAGAAGCTACTAAACCCAAGCCACCACCACCACCGGCACCACCACCAACCGCACCACCCTTTGGAGCTGCATTCAGTGGTATCTTAGGAATGTGGTCTTGCCAAACATGTACGCTTCAGAATGCAGAGAGTGCGGAAAGATGCATCGCATGCGGTGTTCTTTCTCCACAGAAGGCAAATGCTGTATGGGTTTGTTCAAGTTGCACATTGGAAAATGGTAATGAAGTCATTAATTGTACTGCATGCTCAAATCCTTCTCCAAAGGCAAAATTGCCCCTCTCTGTATTTGCTCTACCGTTACCTGAAGGAGCTGGCGCTGTTCCTACTAGGGATGCAAGTATATGCATAGATTATGCCCAACTAGATCGTATGAATACCCCTGAATTTGAGGCTGCTTTGGCAAACTCCTTTTCAAGTCCTCCTAGTTATATTTGTTGCCTTTGTGATGAATGTACAACAAAGGAGGATGGCCCCCAATTCATCTACGGTTGTTCTGAAAAACACATCGTGTGCAACAATGATTTTAAAGCTGCCTTTGAAAGCGATTTGAATGACAATGGTGGTGTAGGAGGTCCTGCTAAATGTGCTATGTGTCAAGGTACCTCGTCGTATAGGCTCTCTATTGACGAGATCGCCCGTGTGTACTCTCGGCGGAGTTATGAATTTCAGAAGTATGCCGATATCCTGACCCGAATGCATCTTGCACAAGATCAAAATTATATTGACTGTCCTAGTCCTGATTGTTTAGGAAAGATATATGTACCTGGCCTAGCTAATTTATCAGCATTGGCTAAGGGAGATATTGATGATGATGGGGCATTGGCCCAAGTAGATATTGGTGATGGGGAGCTTCAAAGAAGCAGTAGTAATGGCGGTACTCGCGGTGCATATCATGTAGAGTGTCTCACTTGCACGTCAAGCTTTTGTTTAGGTTGTAAACGACCTTATCATACTACTTTGAATTGCTCTCAAATGTCTGCAGCTGCTGATGCTTGGTTTCAGTGGATGCGGGAAGATTCGACAACTTACAAGAATCAAATGAAGACCAAACAAATTGAAGTTCAAGAGAAGCTGACGGAAGCTATGAAGACACGGGAAGCTGAATTGGCGCGCATTGAAGCTAATTATGCAGCATTGAAGCAAGATGAAGAAGAAAAAGCCAGAATTATGAGGAAGTGTCCCCATTGCGGTGTTGCTTTTCAAAAATTAGATGGTTGTAGTTCCATAACCTGCGGTAAAGATGCATCTGACAAAGGCGGGAAAACACACTTCGTTAAGGGATGTTTCAAACAATTCGATATGAGCCAATCATTGCCTTATACTGCAGGAGTGGGAGAAAAAAAAGGTTTACCAAATGAATTGAAAGATCTGAAAGTGGATGAAATTGAAGAAATAAAACACCATATAGATCATGACAAGGAATTCGAGAGACATTGTCAGTGTTGTAGACAACCCATTGTAGGCCCACGCTTTTCGTGCATTAACTGTCCAAAAGGCCTAGATGTGTGTATGACGTGTTGTGATTTTATCACTGTGAATAACACTTCCGCGAGAGGGCCTGATTCTGCCCAAAGCAGCAGTAATGGGGGTGACATGGCGGCTGCTGCTGAGCACTCCAGTCACCATATTTTTATGATTTTCCTTCAACCTTCTTAATTTCACATCCCACCATTCATATATACCTTCCAAAGTATTGCATTTTAAGTCATTATTTATCACTGTATCGCTGTAAATTTTAATACTTCGTATAAAAAAGCACAAAACACAAACCCTGAAACCCACTGGAAACCTGGGGGGTCACTGAAAGTAGATTCTACGAACGGCGATTTAGAATCATGTTGAACAAAACAAGGCAAATGCTTCCTATCCGTAATGGAGCTCGTGTATTTCGGCAATTGCTAGCCTTTCAGATCCAGGTTAGATCATTTGGTCGTCGAAGTGGTGCAAATGCTTTCGTAGAGGGGCCACGAGATTGGTCAAAAAAACAAAAGAAGCGCCATGCTGCAGCATCTGAAATGAAACAGAATCGTCGATTCCCTCATGTAGAACGGATGAAAGCTGATTCAGCAGCCAAGCGCCTTGACTCTAAGAGCATGGAAACTTACATAGAAGGCCTGAATGTAGACTTGGAGGGTATAATGACTCGTTTAATGCAGCCCTCTCCTCATTCCGATGTATTAGGAGAAGTACCCCCTGTCCCTATACAAGGATCAATATCCTTCGATGAGTGCTTCAGCTTGTATAAGCGAATGAAGCGATTAGGACCGCCTTCGCAAAGGACGGATGGTGGTAGTAGTTGGAATAGTAACTCTCGCCGGGATGGAGCCTCGCAAGAACAAGAACAAGGACAAGGATATGAAGAGGGAGGTGTGGATGTAAAGGGTGAGATGAATAAATTAGCACCCTTCTCCTCCTCCTTGTCATCACCCTCCTCTAATGATGGGGCCTTTGTGGATATATCTAGTGATATGGTGAATGAGGCTCTCATCAGCTGGACGAGGGTGCAAGGCTCGCAACGACCTTTCTCGAAGTTTGCAAAACAAAGCGCAGAGTTACTCGCCCTTGCAGAGATGCGTGGGCTTGATGTGTCGGTAGAAGCGTATAACTCAGTCATGGGTGCCCTGAACCATGTCAGCCGTCATCAAAATAAAGGGCGTTACACTATTCACCAACATAGTAAGCAAGTGGTTGATTTGTTCGGGGACATGGTGAAAAAGGGCTCAGACCCCTCTCCTGCTTCATGGGAACACCTTATAGGTGCGTATGCTGATCTAGGTCAGCTTGGCAAGGCTATTGAGATACTAGAACAGCTTCGTTCTTTGAGGATTCCTGTAAATAGTGGAGCTTACGTGTCAGTTCTATGGAAATATGTTGACAATTGGCAAATTGATTCAGCTGATGAATTCTGGTTGCGAATGAAAGAGGATGGAGTAGAATTGACTCTTGAGGCTTTCCGGGCAATGTTTGGTTTATGTGTCAAAGCTAAGCGTCCAGAGCGTGCGCTATTCATGCTAGATGAGCTGGCTTTCCACGATTTACAGCCTGATAAAGCCATATTTACGAGTGTTCTTCGTGCTATCGCCGCAGCGCCCCATTGGGCTAGTGGGTACGAAGATATCATCTTTGATGTGATGTCGCGCTTTGAGGGGGCTGAATTAACCCCTGATGCTCATGTATATGGAGCGATTATCTTCGCTTTCCGCTGTGCGGGTGATGCTGATGCTGCTCATTTCTATTATCAAGAGTGCCTATCGAAGGGGATTGTCCCCACCCGTGGTTTATATAATAGTCTCTTAAGCGCTTATGCGCGCCATCAGGGTGTGGGCGTCAGTCCTTATGGCTACTCTGGTCGGTATTCCCGTCCACGACGGATTATTGGTGCTGATAAAGATGAAGCAGCACTGCTAAGTATCGGGAGCCATCAAGCGGCAGACCTCCTTAGTAGAGGGATGTTCAGTAGTATAGATACCGAGAAGAGTACTAAAGGGGTGCGTCATAAGGGGCAAATGAAGGATGCATTTGATGAGCATGGGTCACTGAAGGGATCAGTCGCCACTGATGAAGTGCATGCGCTGGCTGACCAGGAGGGTTCTTGGCGACTGGATGAGTTGCGTCGAAGGGAAGAGGAAGCCTTCCAGGCGCGCAAGGCACCTAGTTACCCTGGTTACTATAAGCCACCAGTACTAGAATTAGATGGTGAGATGGAGGCGGTAGAGGAGGAGGAGGAGGAAATAGGAGAGGTTGAGGAAGGGGCTTCAGTTGCAAGGCTGTCTGATTTTCATAACTCTTCACAACTGCGCCAGCAGCTTGAAGAGGCTGGCATATCAGTCGCAGATGATGGCTCATTTGACCTTGATTCAGCTCTAGATAAATTGAATCTATGGGGTGATGAAGAAGAAAATGAGGCTGATTATGATGGTTATGAGGAGGATGAGGAGGGTGAAGAAGAGCAAGAGGATGAGAGATGGGGTGAGGACCGAGACCGCAACCAGAGCCAGAGCCAGAGTCAGGGCCGTGATGGTGGTAATTGGAGTGCTTCTGAACTTGCTAGCCTTCTTGACGGGCACGACCTTCCCGACGCACTCCGCTCCCTTACCTTCCCTCCAGAGGTCGATGAAGTACAGAATATGTGGCGTCTTGTGGAGTTCGGTCGTGCTGGTGACCCAGACTACACTGCTCCTCTTCTAACAAGATGGGCAAACAATAAGGAACGTGCTGAAAGTGCTTTACAATCTATGGTGCATAGTGGAATCGCCCCTGATATTGTGACTATGAACAATCTCTTGGATGTTTATGCGGAAGCTAAGGATGAACCAGGGGCCATGCAAGTGTTTACAGAGGAATTCTCGAAGCGGGACGTTGTGGCTAATGACCATACCTACGCCATACTCGTGCGCATGCACGTACGCCGTAAGAACGATGATGCAGCACTGGCAGTGTTAACAGAAGCGGTATCTAAAGACTTAGCTGTGAGTGGTGAGAGTTTTGGACTAGTTATCAACTCTTTAGTAAAGCGTAGTAAGATTGTAGAGGCCCTTAAAGTACTAGAATTGAATGCTGACTTGCAGGAACGCGTCCGCTCGCTCGCTGGACGAGGACAGATTGCTAGAGTTAAAATCCCCGAGAAATATTTGAAGCTCGTGCGGTCGAAATGCAAGGCCCTTGGGGTCCGCCACCCCAACCTACCTGCAGATCCTAACATGTGGATCAAGGATATGCGTACCAGTCGCATACAAGCAAAGCACCAGCCCGCCTCTCCCTCCTCCAACAAAAGGGTGCAGGGGGTGCGATCGGCCCTTTTTTCGAAAGCTAAAGCATAAAAGTCTTGTCAATCTATCTGTCTGTTTCTGTCTGTCTATTTCGTTCTCTGAACCTTTTTCTAACGGGCTTTTGCTTGCTAAAGGCGTCGTTTATTAATACATCAGGCCGTATATGAGCCTGAGTCGGGGTTATAAAAATTAATTCTTTACATGTAATCAGTAAAAGGTTTTTGAACTATTTTATAAGTTATTGGAACCATTAGAACGAGCGTTTTCTTATCCTTGCTTGGTCAAAAACAGTTCCTAATTGTCAACAAAAAAAAGATTTACAGTAGGAAGCCATGGGAAGCCATAAGGGGTGGCAATGCAACTCTTGGTCTCATGTATCTCCCTAAATAGAATAATTTGATAATTTGCTGGATTTCCCGGAAGAAGTAGATGGGTTTGCTTTTTCGAGGAATATGAGTGGCTGGAAGAGTCGCGCACTCGAGCACTGCGGAGGTCATAAGATTTTTGTTGATACAGTGCACTATCGATTGTTTGGAAATTATTGCGTGATAAAATGAGTACACCACCTTCTGTAAATGGTACTTCTGCTGCTATTTGCGTTTCAGCGCCTCGAGATTCATTGAATGAGGCCACCAAAATACCGCAAATTGTTGTTCCTCCCGACTCTTCGTCCTCCTTTGATGATAGTGATGTTGGTGGTGTTGATGTCACTGTCAAAGGCATTGGATCTCTTTCAATAGATCCAGATCATTCCC
>JACKZZ010020369.1_pt1 | contig 34719 bp, 19 predicted proteins | sample 8027871 | NCBI WGS metagenome assembly JACKZZ01 (sample SAMN15724774, study PRJNA655200) | protist metagenome | isolation source: fluorescence activated cell sorting (FACS) single amplified genomes of... | place: USA: West Boothbay Harbor, Gulf of Maine | collected 2000-07-19
GAATTATGATTTAATTTAATTCAATTCTAGGAGAAGGCGCTTAATTCATTTGCATTATCGTAGATTTTTTCAATAAAAGTTATCCAAAAGCATAACTTAAATTTTGTAAAAAAGAATCCACTAGAACCGCATTCGTCAAATCACCAATCCACTTAATAGAGTTAGGGCCCAAATATCCGTTATGACCAAACGCAAGAATCACTAAAGAATCTAAATCCTCCAATGAGCCACCTAAGCACCTGTCATTATACTGACCTCTCAGTTTTGACATGGCTAAACCTAAAGTCATCAAATCCAAATCATCAAGGGCGCCATTCTGGAGATGATTCCTAAGAGATCTAGTCCCAACAGCAACGTCAAAATACCAACAATCCGCACCCTTCGAAAGCTTGCCATCTGCTTGAGCCACACAATGTTACTTTTAAAATATTATTAGTTTTCCTAGATCTGATATTTCAATTCCTATCTCCGGGCAGTTCTGTACAATGAGCTGTGTAGAGATAAACTCGGAGTCAATCATATTAGACTTAGTTCCATCGACTGGACAGTCACCAGCAGCAGCAGCAGCAGCAGCAGTAGTAGTAGTAGTAGTAAAGACATTATCATTTATAGTAGGAGAGAACCCCTCCTCAACCTTGTCAACCTTGGCTAAAATGCATGTGGCATTTCCATATACATACACACCTCTCTGCATTGCACTAGTTACAATAAGTCCAGCAGCAGAGTTACTCGACGTTAAAACACTCCCACTCCCACTTCTACTCTCAGATTCAGGATCAAACTCAGATGATTTATTAGTAAAAGGATTTGAATTCCTTGAATAAATAACAGTACTAGTATTGGCTCTCATACACAAGCCATGAATACTAGTACTAGTGATAGAACAGCCACCTAGAATGAATAATCGACTAATATTGAACATAGCAATTCCCGTTCGACCGCCATTTATCGATGTATTTAGTAATGCTGCAGATGCTTCGTGTTTTAACCATACCCCAAAGCCACCGTGTGTTGTTAAAATTGAATTATTTATGCTAACCCGAGCCTTTCCCATCGCAAAGACACAAGCACCGATATCTCTTACATTACTAGAGGAGCATTTATGAACCAATTCACAATCTATTAGACATAGAGCTGGTTTATGCTTCTTTTGTGAGTTTAAGATGAATATTGAATGCACTGACTCGTCAGCTACTATCTTAGCACCTTTTATACACAGAGTTTCGAATTTATGAAGGTAAAAGACCTCTGTGAGATGTACCTCAATGCCTCTCAAATCAAGAGTTTTTTGGCTTTGATTAGTATCATCACTTCCGTCTGTAGCTGTAGCAGCGTCTTCTTTATCTTTAGATCGATCTAGAACGATGTGGCTTTTACATAATGCATGGAACTCGGAATTACTACACATAGGAGGATCCATTTACCCTTTCAACTCGTCACACTCAATAATAAGCCATTATTACTTTCTATCTGTCACAAATTTTTCATTATATTCATAAACCAGTTGATTATCGGTCTCACAACAAATGATCAAATGAAGTACCTAGTTACCAAATATGGCAAAAATGCAATCAGCTTAGGGTTTATACCCGTGGTTCACGGACGGATTGACGGGTTTTCCAGAGATTCGACGGACGGATATCAGCGCACCTGACGGGTTTTACAACGGCATAAAATATTTAAATTTTACTGGTAACGTAATTATTAACGGTTAGTTTTGCTAAGGGATTCTATATTTACTACCGTTCGGAGCTGAGGAGCAATTTATTTTGTCACTTTTTATCCCGACTTTTTTGGGAAATCATTTACCTTTCTACTTTTTACGTATTTGTAGTAGAAATATTTGTACAAGATAATTTTAAAATAGTATAGCAGCCCTAATTTCACTATACCCGTCTAGGGTGACGGACGGGTGACGGGTCTTTATTTTGGGCCATCCACGGACGGATACCGCGGGTTTCTTTGACGGGTATAACCCATGGAAACCCATGGAAACCTAATTCAGCTCTTGGAAAAATAAGGAAACAAGGTTGATAAAATGGCTGAGTTTGATTCTCGTGTGGATATGTCTGAATTATCAGTCGAAGATGACTCTAAAACAAAAGAAGTCAAACTTCCCTACTTCCATAGAACTCTTAGCGAGCAGGATTCTGCATTGATCGGTGATATCAGACCGAAACCAATCGAAGCTACATCAGTAGTATTGCCAGCAGGCGGTGGTGAAGTGTTAGAGAAGAAGTTATCTGAAAGTAGTAGTTGGAACAGTGCAGGTACCTGGGAAAGTCGTAATTGCACTCAATTCGCAAAGGATATGATTCCAGGTCTTGTCGCACCTTTCGATTTCTCTGATAGTGCTGGTAATTTAGTAAAGATCTCTTCATGTGATAAACCAGATGGTAATGCTGAGATAGTGCATACACGGGGTAAGGTTCGATACATATATGACCTTACATTAACTCTTCAAATTGCAGCTAGTAGTGGTGTAGAAGGAAAGGAAACTAAAGGTACAATTGCAATCGAGTCCGTCATGCCCGGCGAGCTTGACGATCTTGATTTAACTTTGACATTTAAATCAAACCCTCCTAACTACACTGCCGTAAGGAAGATGGTTTTCGATTCATCTGGACCATTTAGAAAAGAAATGAAGACTCGATTAGAGGATTTTGAAAAGAAATTCAAGGAGCTTTGATTTCGATTTGATTGATTTTTTTCATCGCCTTCCTTTTTTCCTAATTATTTTAAATTTATAAATTATATTGAATTGAAAATACACACAATGCAAACATTCACTATCACATACTTCAAAGAAACAATATAAATAAACAAAGTACTTACAAACAAAAACATGACTTTTTACCTCAACCTCTACCTCTACAGTTGTAATGAAACAGGACGCAGGGAATCATCTATGGCTGGACTGACATATCGTGGTAATTCGGTATATGTATTGACATAGCTAAATCGAGAAATAAGAACGAAAATCCTTCTATACCAAACAAATTGCGTTTTATGGAGTGTCATTGCATTGTATACTTGACTTACATTCAGAGAAATATCCATATAATCATCAGGAGCTAGCAAACAGGATACCATAATATCAAAAACACCAGAGTATTTCCGTACAATATTTGTTGAATTCAGTTTAAATGCTGTTAATGCTGGTGCTATTTGTATAAGTTGGGGTAAAGCAACACAAACACCACGAAAAGTAGCAATATGATTGGGATGCCCAGAACAACCAATTTCATCAAATGTTACGAGTGATTGTGGTGGTTGACCAGCAGATTGCATACTACATACCTTATTGTATACATGCACAGCAATAGCAGGCTCAGGCCAATCAATTTCCATCCCATCTTGTAATAAAGGATCGTCAACAATTGTAACTTTATCAGCAGAAATACCATAACTGAAACAACTAGCACGCAATTCATCACAACGCTCTCTTCCCAATCCTTGGTCATTCCCTGTTGACATGCATAACACATGAATATTCTCTTTTGACATCAATAAAGGACTAAAAAACATAGCTTCATCATCAGGATGAGCTATAACAAGTAAGATACATCCCACAGGACCAGTAGACCTCCTCATTTTAGCAGTTGTAATTGTAAAATTCAATTTATTTGTGTTTATGGAACTTCTAATCACCTTGCATGCCCTGGATGCCTTGGTATCGTCAAATGAAGGTTCTAATATTTTAATTCCGTGCGACATAACACCGCAACAAGGTAGTAAGAGTCTCGCATTTCATGGTTCGAATGAAGGGAAAAAATCAGGAAATAGTCCAATATTCAGGCTTGTGTAGGCACCTGTACCTGATTTGAGTCTATATCTATCGAAAAAGTTTCAAGTAGCACCCTCTACTTGATCGAAACAATATGAGTGGTCGTGATCTGCCTTTGTTTTTCAAGCAGAACGCAGGTGATACGATCCTCGGAGCTTTGCGAGGAGATAGTAGAGCAAAGACTAGTGGAGCAACCACAGTGCCGTCAGAAGCAGAAGCGGCACTAGGCATCGATTACTCTAATCTAACTAGCGATGCTTTTTTCAAAAGTTTTGGTGGAGTGTCTCTGGCAGATTTGGAAAGCGATGAGTCAAGTAAGCCTACGAGTGGATCTAGTTCTACGTCTACTACCTTACCAGATGGAGCAGTTGTCCTCTCAGCTGATCAAATCAGTGCCTTATTAAGTGGTCATGGTCCAGGTACAATGCCTGTACCCGCAGAAACCCCACCACCAGTCGAACCTGTTCAGCCCGATCCTTCTTTACCTCAATTGTATCCTGATGAATCTTTCGCTTATCGCCAAGCATTGAACCATGCAATGCAATTAGGCTTACCAGCACCGCGTCCTAAAGATGTAATCCCACGCTTGCAAATGATGGAGATGGGCATGCCGTATCATCCCCAAATGATGAACAGATTTCCTGGTCCTGGTCCTGGTCCTGGTGGTCCGCCAATTGGATATCCACCTCCTATGATGGGTGGTTTCCCAGGCAACCCTCCTCATTCATTCATGGGACCTGATGGCCTTCCTATCTTCATCGGTCCTAATGGTCCATTCCGTATGGTAATCGGTCCGGATGGTCAACATATCCCTGTCCCTATGCCTATGCCAGGGGGAGGGGGTTTCATGCCTCCTCCACCTGGGATGATGCAAATGAACCCTAACCCTAACCCGGGTAGTCGCAACCCCAACTCGACTCCACCTCCTCCTGGTCTTGGAGGAATTACCAAGGATACTGCCCCACAATCGAATGTGAGCATCCGGGAGCACACCAGGGTAGCTACTACTAGCAATGAGAAAGTAACCCAAAAAGAGAAGAAGAAGGAAACTGCATCTAAGACGACCCCAGCATCATCATCTGTATCATCGTCATCGTCATCGTCTTCTGCTACTACTACTGCTGAAGTATCAGTTCCAGCATCCGCAGCTAGACCTGTAGCAGCATATGGTAATGCCTGGGCACAGGGGCCTCCAGTTATCCCTGAGGCTGAAAAGCTCAAAAGAGAAAAGGATCAAGCAGCAATGCAGCTTTTAGTTCAGGCTGCTGAGAAGAAGGAAAAAACCCGCGAAAGGCGTATTTTAGAAAGACCTAAAGAAGGGGGTAAAAATGGTGATGAAGTTCACCCATTCAGAGATCGTAGTGATCGCGAGAGAGATGGTGGTAGTGGTCGCGGTGGATTCCAAGGGCGTGGTGGTGGCCGTGGTAGAGGCCGCGATAGCGCCGGTCGTGGAGGTAGAGGTAGAAGCAATATCAGACAACCTGGATTTTCCGGTACCCAACACCGTCCTCAAATGCGTTTCCCCAAGGCAGAAATGATGAGTGGACGCGATATTACATTTGTTGTAAATAAAGTATTGCAACCATTGGAGACTGATGATCCCTTTTCTGACGATTTTTATTTCTTGCAAATGCAGATTAAGAAATCCAATGCAGAGGCGAGAGCTGCTGAGAAAGCTGGTCTGCCTCTACCTGTTCCTCCTGTTATTCCTCGCCCAGCATGGAAGGAAAGCAAAGAAAAGATACGGGCACGTATGTTAGATACCAAACTCGCTGCTCAGACCCGTTCTTTGGAATGGATGGCGGATGGTATGATTCTTGGTCACGTTCCTAAATCCGATTTCAATCGACCTAAAGAACTTCTTAAAGTGCCAACCTTCCAGGATCGCGAGGATTCTGATATGAAGGCTCCCTTCAGTACAAGACTATGGGGCATGCGTGGTGCGGTCCAACGTGGCTGCCAAGCTTTATACTCTGTACAAGAATTGCAATTCCTCTTACGTGATCCTCGTATTGCATTTGATCAAAGAATTCGAGTTGATATTGAACATGAAGTTGAAACTGCCATCAGTCTACTTTCTGCTGCGATTGGTATAATTGTCAAGGACGACAAGTCATCAGGAGATAAGGATGCTTCTCAATCGTTAGCTGAAGGTATGACCGCTAGTGTTGGTAGCACCCAAGGAGAAGTAGAACTGGAAAATGCACTCGTTGCAGCTATTTTACAGTCATCCAAGGGTAAGAAGCTTATGTCTCGCAGTATCAAACTATTATCACCTAAGCACCGTTGGGCATTAGTACCAGCAATGATTACAAAGGTACTACAATCTGATTTCAAAGCTCACTCAGAGGAAGATGCTAAGGTTGAGAATCGACTTATGATTACCGTTAATCAATTCATCGCACAAACACTGGAGCATCAGCAATTTATGGTTCAAGAGAGATTACCAGATTACAGCCAGTTCAGTACTTGGCTCTTGAATAACCTCAATAATTGCCTTAATGCGACTATGTCAGTGTCATCTGAACCTAAAGTGTTTTCTGCCGCCTTGATGGGAAGTAAAGCTCGTGCAGAAGTAGCAGCTGATATTGTCAAAGTCGGCGATAAAGTATCAGAAGTAGCAGAAGAAGATGCGAGAAGCAATTGGAACAACTCGAGAGACAAATTTCTAACTATGCTCGACCTTGGTGCAGAGTAAGGGGGAGAATGATTATCGATTAGTAGGTTAAGGATAGGACTAATATTATTTGAAGAAGAAGAAAGAAAGAAAGAGAACTGCAATAATTTAGGAAGCAGTATTTTTTAAATAATAATTAATCTACGGACGGGAATACTTTATCTGTTGGCTGGGATAGGCAATCAGTGTGAAAAATCTTTTTGTTTCGTTTGGTTTATGATTCTATGAATGTTTGAGCGAACACAATAGAATACGACAAAACAACCCACTCCGACCAACACGCACATGAATTAATCTATATTGTACTTCCGAAATAAAGTAATAAAGTAAAAAATAAACATTTTTGAGAAAAATACGAAAAGCCTTCGAAAACGCAGGGTAATGATACGTATGAAATATGAAATATATATCCAATGATTGGATGATGAGCGAAGGACCGGATCGAAGAAAAAGCATAGCTGCAAAAGATTGTGTTGCTTGTGGTATCCTTACCCCAAAATATGAATGGAGTACTGACTTACCTCGTCGAGCTATTCCAGTGCTTCATGCTAAAGAGGAATCTCTATGGACAGAGCTTTTTGTTGATCTCATTATTGTTGGCCAATTTTATTCGATGGGTGTATTGGCAGAAAAATGTACAAGCGATGAATATGAAAATAAGAGATGGCCAGGTATATTCCACTTATCGTGTTTCTTTTGCATGCTATATAATACAAATGCACTTCTTGGTGAACATAGCAATCGATTCGCAATGTCTGGAACAGCAAGTAACATTTTTTATTATTTTTATGCTATGTCATTATTTGTGATGTGCTTTAACTTCGCTCCTGATGATGAATATTTTTGTAAGGATTCAAATGATCTTGGAGATGATAGTCTTCAAGTTGGGACATTTTCTGGTTTTATTTTTAGCCGATTATCGTTTGCTATTTTGTATTTAGTTACGGCTTATTATGCTCCAACTGATCGTTTTTGGAACCAAGTTTGTTTTACGACATGGATTCATATTTTCATTGTCTTTTACACAATATTCGCAGTTGCGCAACAGAATGCTAACGCTATTTATTCTGCGGTGATTTTGGAATGGGTCCTTCATTCCTTTAGAAGAGTCGGTTATTGTGATAAATTTTTAAAGTTCTTTCTTCCCCATACAAAACTTGGGTCTTACACGATTCCGATGGATATATGGAAGTTTCAAGAACGAGCTGGTGTGTGGGTGTGCATGACACTTGGAGAGGGTATTATAGCTTTAGTTTATGGTACACCAAATACTGACAAAGAGAGTTCTATTTCAAAGACTTATATCTTTTACACGGGAGCAATGACGGCGTCCTTTTTTTTGGCGACATATTTTTTTTCAAGATGTTGTACTGATGAGCATGAAGGGAAACATGCGATGCGTATAAGTAGGGAACGGGGAGTTTCATGGGGAATCACGTGTTTCACAATATCATTGAGTCTATTTTGGTTAAGTGTCAGTTATAAAATCATATCACATGATATGAATCATGTACCTTATTACAATCCAAGTGATTGGGACGTTAACTTTCTTACGTGGAGTATTACCGCTACACGATTGTTTTGCACCTTTTCAACTTCATGTCACGAAATATTCAGTTTTTCTGATTTTAGTTGGAATGGAATCACAAATCCTAATATGAGACCTGTTTATAAATGGATAATGTGGGATATCTTTACTTGCGTATTACATTTATTGGCATTACCAATATTTGCTACTTGGAATCGTGAATGGGTGACTATGTACCATAGTGCGATATTAATATTATGTATTGGACCCATATATTTCGGAACCTTTAAAGAAAAGCACGACCATACTTCTCCACGTACTGCGAAGTCGAATGAGATAAGAGAGAGAGAAGAGAGAGAAGAGAGAGAAGAGAGAGAGGTTAAAAATATTCTTTTTAGAGATCATGAAAAAGGAGAGGAAGGAAATAAAACAGTCGAATTAAGAGCTAAGAGCACTGATGTTAAAAATTAGGTAGAGCTATTGTACTCTCTATTTTATTTTTTATTTACTTCTTCTATATTAAAAAGTTTTACTTCGTAAACAATTTGTTACTAAATTAATTATGTCTTTCGCTTGTCGAGAGTCTCGCAAATTAGTACTTCGAAGTAGTTTAAAAATTCGAGAAAGACTGTTGAGAGAGAGAGAGATAATGAAGTCTACTGCTAGTGTAATCATCCTTATTGCTTTCATTAGCATTTTCTCATTCGCGGCAGCTGTTCCGTCGTTTGCAGATCAGCGTAAAGCAATGTACGACTTTCTTGATCCTGTGATGCATCCAATGGAGGTAATTAATTCTCTCGCTTCATCTGCACAACACGCCCGAATCGCCTCAACCGAACAGTACGCTCGAATGCTAAATTATATGAATAATCTACAGCACGATTGGGGCCTTGTTGATTTAAATAAACCATTCAAAAAGGAAATGAATATGAATTTGAATAACTTGAACGCAATGCTGTTCCCTTCTCCTTCCACTCGTAATGCTTTACAGCAAATCAACATTGATGTTAAAGAGACCGAGAAGGCATATCAAGTACTAGCAGACATACCAGGGACGTCGAAAGAAGATGTACAACTTGAAGTCAAAGATGGCGTTTTGGTAATTCGTGCTGAACGTACCTACCAGACAGATTCTTCAGTGGATGAAAATCAAGTACCACCCACTATCAAAGAGAGAGAAGAAATGTTATCTAACAATAATAATGAATCAGATAAAACTAATTTGAATTCCGACCAAGGTCACAATTGGCATCGTATAGAAAGATACCATGGGGTCAGTACCAGAACTCTAGCTCTACCCAAAGACACAGATGAGAATATGATCGAAGCTGAAGTGGAACATGGGGTGCTCGTGATCACTATCCCTAAGAAGGAAGGAGCAGCAATTACACATTCTGCAAAAATACAGATAAAATAGGCGAATCATTCAATCAAAACCAATCAAATCAATCCATTCTGAGTGCCTCTCGTCGTTGCATTTGTATGTAATTTATGAAAAATCGATCGAGTTGGTGCTTGCTACTTGTACATTATACACTCCTCCTCCTCTTCTTAAATACACATGATTCCTCTATCTGTCCCACCTTCAAACAAATCAATTATATACCGATCTATTCATCTATTCGAATATTGAATACCCCCTTCTTCTCCCTTTTAATGACTGAATGATTTTGTTGAATTATTAATAATACTCTAAGTGTTTATAACTTTTAAAGAGAAATTCTATGATAATATAAATGAATTAAGCATCTTCTCCTAGAATGGGAGGGACATTATCGTAATCCCTCGTGTCTCTGCGTCGTTTGCCTGACCTCAAAAGATGGTTTATCTTATTCTGAATGTCATTTTAGTGTTTTATTGTTTTTAATAAACTTGCCATTTAATTTAAGTCGAAGTAAAAAACGTACATGTTAAAATTTTTCCCATCCAATTTATTTAGGTTTGATTATTCGGCGTAGGAACTGCTTCATAAAAAGCATTAGTAATTGGGCTAAACTGAAGATCAATTTTCCCGAGATGACCATCATATCGATTCTTCTTTACTTCCAGATACATCTTGTCTTGTAACCTCTGTAGAATTAAAACTAAATCAGCTTCTTGTGTAGCCTTTGCAGTTCCAAAAATAGAGCTTAATCCCAAAGGGATTTTATCGTCCTCCTTTCTAGGATGAATGACAAGGAATATATTCACTCGTTTATCAGAAGCAAATTGACGGAAACGATCAATAGCAACATCTTGCATATCAAGTCTCTCAAAACCACCTCCACCCCCACCTCTACCATTCATTCTAGGCATCATGAATTGTAAGTTATCAATCACAATGTGCTCAATGTCATGGGTATATACAGCAAAATCCATAGCTTCGATAACTTGATCCAAATCTGATCCACCGTGAAAATTCAAAAATTGAAGAGGAAGAGCTGAAAATTGATCAGCAATTGATTGTAATTGATTATGCGGAAGCCCTCTCAATTCACCTTGTTTATGCATCTGTTGTAACATCTTTTGAACTAAACGCTCATTACGAATTTCAAATGAACCCCATAGAGTTGGGACATTTTGTTTCGCAAAATCGATAGTTAGTTGTGATAGTAAAGTTGTTTTACCAGCTCCAGTTGGACCAGTAAATATAACAAGCTCACCACGACGAAAACCTTTGCAAATCTTTGTGAGGGTTGGCATACTTGGCGTAGATGTACCATCAATCATATTTTCACCCACGGGTCGTGATAAAAAAGTAAGAACAGAATTACGCATATCTTCAAAATCGTGTATCTTTTCATGAGTTGGCCTAACAGCATTAGCAAGCATCTGTAATACACCAAGTTCACCACATGCTTTTAATACATCATTCGCATCTTTGAATTGAGAAGCAGGCACTTTCATCACAGAAGCTGGCACTGAAGTAGTAGTAGTAGAAGAATCATCATGGACAATCTCATTTTCTTTACCCTCCTCTGTGTGACTGTGAGGCTTAGCATCCAAAAGCTGTGTACTTGCTTGTACTAACCAGCATCGACCGATACCAAGTTTTTTACTAAACTTTTCAGCAGCAGCAATACCAGGGCCATCGTTATCTAACCACAAATAAATACGATCAAATTGTTCTAATTGTGGTAGTACAGAAGGTGGTAGGGAATTACATCCATTGGGAAGGGAAATGACCTTAATGTCACCTAATTCATCAACAACAAGGGACACGTCATTACCGAATTTATTCTGTTTTTTATCAATTTTGATTGTATTTCCTTTATTTGCACCATCACTACCACCTTCACCTTCAGCAATATCATCCCTTTTCACTAGACGCTCTTTACCCTTATCTGCAGATGAAGAAGACAATGAAATATGCTTGTAATCATTTGCGCAACCCCAAGACAAAGCTTGAGCAACTGCCATACAATCGAATTCACCTTCAGTGATCACAATACTTTTCGTATTTTCTCTAACAGTATGCATTCCAAACATACCCCAGTCGCCCCCCTTGGGCAACAGTCGTTGCTTCCCTTTCCCTTCGAGAGCACGATATTTCATACGAGAAACTTCCCATTTCATTCCACTTCCACTACTACTACTGCTGCTAAGCTTAGGTGTCTGTTGTTGAGTCATCCAAGGAAAAGTAATACACAATTGATCAGTCCATACAGCTTCAGTGATACTTTTATGTCCATCCCAACTAGCACTAGCACTAGTACTAGCAGCAGAGTTTGAAATCTCACCACTTGCATCAGTTGTTTCACTATATACTGGCCACTGCTGCATACCCCAACCAACACCATATCGTCTGCATATATCGAGATCAAGACCGCGCGACTCTAAATAATCCCTGACCTTGACTGCGTGGCCATCAATGTCAGAAGCAGCATCCATATCAAGGTTTTTAGACTTTTTGAAGGATTCTGATTGGTTTGGTGTCACACTACCTTGGCGAGGATGAGATCTGCTCATCTCTCCTTTCATTTGTCCTGGGGATGATGACGAGGAGGATGACGATGAGGAGGAGGAGGACGACGAAAATGACGACCACGGCGGTACAGGAGCCATAGTAGACTTTTGAGCGAATTTCGCAGCAATAGCACTGCTGTCAGTATACCCCAAGAACCTCTTATTGTCTGCCGCAGTCGACAGACCAGCTGAACGTGTATAATTTGCACCTTTTACACCATTATTATAATTATTACTACCGGAATAGCTATTACTTCCTCCACCGGATGTAAATGAGGATGAGGATGATCCACCACTTGTAAATGATGATGATGATAATGATTGATTCTCACGATATCTGCCTCCACTACCACTACCACTACCACCACTGTTATAATTGCCACTACTACTACCTTTATTCTCACCCATTATTTTCTTTAAATCAAACCAGCTTCCATGCTCTGCACATCGAAAGCAATGGTAAGACCCATCTCCATTGATCCACAATTTCCATTGATTGTCAGGCTTTGATTTGTTTCCTTTACAACACAATTTGCATTCTTTCACTTCAAGACGATCAGCAATTTCCCTAGTCTCCGTGTCCATTTTATTCACCACATTTTTGAATTCAACAGGATTTACTGTGTAGTGCTTGCTAACAAACGTACTTTTCATTCGAAATCGTCGTCCAAAGTACAGACCTTGTTGTCGTGATAATCCTAAACGAATTCTATTCATCACTCAACCCACAGGAACTCGGCGAAGATTTGATTTTAGATTCAAGATTTTGGATTGAGCTTGATTCAGTGGGCAATGCGGATGTCATTAGGTTAAAGGAAAATTCAGGGAAATTAAGTACTGAAGATTACCTTAAAAAGTGAGAAGAAAAGTAAGTTGCGACATGATTCAACACCGACAGCCCCAAAGGCCTATGGTCTAAATGTGATGGTGTGGTTACTGCCCTTCCCCCGAAACCTCCTGGCTTCGGCGCTATGGCACAGCGTAACACCACAACATTTTTAATTTTAAGGAGTGTGCCAATAGAGTGGGCTGTGTTGGTTCATTGTGCTAAAATTCTCAATCTAGCCTAGGTTGTGGTTAGAGTTTGAGTTAGAAATGGAAAAGTCAAATGAAGATGAACAGGTCACGAGCCAGAAGACTCAATCAAAGTTGGCTGTAATACTCACAATGATCTTTCTAAGCATATCTGCATACATACATCTATCCCCATCATTATTCGAGACCCAAGCGAGACGCTTAGCTAATAAAGCTATACGTGTGATACCTGAGGGGCTTCCGCAAGGCCTTATCTACCAATCAGAAGATCAAATGGAATACTTACAATTGCATAAGTGCGGTGACATGGGCGAAGCTTATGCTGCCGCGTATTTAACTACCCGTGAGCATCTTCAATATCAGAATACACATTATAACCTATCAATGGTGAATTGTGAAATGGGCAGTTTTATTATGCTCTTTAGAGGAAGGAGGGAAGTAGAGAATGCGACCATTATTATGGCATTAGACGTACTCGATTATAGTATTATTCATCTATCAGCGTATGAACGACTCATTAGAAGATGGAAATATGTCTTACCTGATAAAGAACAGATCGAAAGTGTGATAACAAGTCAGAAGTTATTGAAGAATCTTTCCTCTTCAGATGGTTTTTTTACTTATCGACCTAAAAAAACTCAACCTCAATCGAGTTCAAGACGCTTATTAGAGAGTAGTAGTAGTAGTAGTAGTCGAAGTAGTAGTCGAAGTAGTAGTAGTAGTAGTAGTAGTAGTAGTAATCGAAGTAGTAGTCGAAGAAGCAGTAGTAGTAGTAGAAGTAGAAATAGGATACTTTCGAATGTATCATCGCCATTGACTGAAAGTAGCCCCAATAATAATAATATTGAGCAACATACTAGCCATACTCACACTCACAGTCACACAAGCCCTAGTGGTAGTATTACTTATAAGCAACGAAAATTATCCCCTGAATTGATGGCGAAATTGGATAGAACTGTTGCTGTTATGCCATTTCTAGGTTTTGCCAATGGTGCTGGTCATTCTCACCTCAATAATCGGTTTGAATATTTAATTGCATGCGTGTATTCGTTAAAGGAATTCTATGATCATATTGTAATATTTGTGAAATCAGAAAAGGATAAACATTGGGTTGAACAAGTCTCAGGTCTTCCAGTCTGGAAAGTTGTATTGCTTGATAATTTACCAAAGCATGCTGCGTTGCCTGTTGCAACAGTTCAAAATACGAAAAAATTCATAGTCAGCGGAGAATGGGATTTTGACTATGTTTATTTTACAGAATCGGATCAAATATTGATGATGCGTATCCCTGAAGTGCTATATAAACATATGGATAAGTACCCACGAAGGATGCTTCTACCTCATAGACTCATGCCCTATCCTCAGAGAGTATTGAATAATGTTCACGGGAGAAGTATACCGGAAATTAAACCTAATGAATGGAATTCATGGAATGAGCGGTCATGCTGCTTGCAAAGAGATGCCTGTCAAGGAAGAAAAGCTTTTATACACATTGGTAAAAGCGGCAATGGTGGATTGCGTGGCGCATGGGAGAAGAAAAGGAATAAACCCTCACCGCATGGGGATGGTGTTGGTGGCAGTGCAGAGAAAGTATCCGTCCAAGACATATATGGGCTACAGGTGCCATTGGGAAATACAAATTTCTTCGCTGAAACTTATCGTTCTTGCACGATGTATGATCAAAAAGTTGATGTTTGTCCTTAATATTTACTATTCGACACGCGATTGAGTGTACACAAGGTTACCCCCCCCCGAATGAATGAATGTATTACTAAAATGTTTCTTACTTATTTTTAAAGACAAATTACGAAAAACAAAGTACAAATACACTCCTTTCGGATTACTTTATTATTTATTTGGGTAAATGACCGCCACACACCCAATTCATGACTCCTTGTCCTCCTTGACCACCACCCCCTCCAGCACCGCCTACAACTTGTTCCATTCCTACACCAATACTACTCCAATTGCATTGACAACAATAAGCACTACCACCATCATTTCGATACAAGCCAGCGCTCAATTTGACATCACTAAACATATAGTTCCTGAAGAACATATACTGTACAACTTTATCATCCCACGCTGTATTCAAAAAACATTTAATTTGAAAATTACAATTAATACATCGCATATTGTCACAAGTGCATTTCGTAAAAACAGATGATTTTATACCCCTACTACTTGAAGCATCCATCAGCACAACACGGCAACATCGAAGTTTATTGACAACATCACCATTTACACCACTAATATTAGCAAGTGATGGGACATTTGCACATTGTGGTAGCGAAGTGAAAATTTCTCCCCCTTGATCAGAACTTGCGGAATTCCCAATAGATGATTGGTATTCGTCAGCATCTCTACTACCAGCATTTTCATATCCAAAAGGTGAAATTGGAACTTGAAGATCTTCTGTAAAATCATATTGTTCAACACGTGGAGATGTTTTTGATAAGGATCTCACTTCTGGCATACTACCACTACCACCACCACTCTTCTTTGCGCTGTCTTGCTTGACCTGACCACCCCTATCTAAACCTTCGCCACCACTTGTAGGTAAGGTTACATTATTTGCAGCCATTCTTGAAGCCAACGACCCGCCTGACCGTATAGGAGAATAGCTTTCTCCATCCGCGACAGAAATAATATTTTGCGCAGAATGGCTTTTATTGCGTAATTTAACAGGAGACGCTCCACCTGTTATAAGATCTTCTATTGACGCATCAATCTCTGAAAAAGCACCAAGACCTCCATCTGTCCCTATCCCTGCTCCGGACTTGGTGAGAACAGGCAATGAAGAAGAATACGCTTGTGGATTGGAAGAAAATGCTTTACTTCCAATCATAACCCCACTTTCACGATTTCCTTGTATCATCGATTCTGCCATGCTAATCATAGCTACATCAGAAGGATTATTACCATTATATATAGGTTTACCACCACCATCTCCCCCCCTTCCTCTATCTTTCACTGTATTTGTACGAGGAGAATTAACAGGTGATAATAAACCAATTAAATCATCCAATGTAGTACTATCACCGGAATTAGCAACACTAGTGCTGTGCGTTGTGTTGCCTCTTTCATTTTCATCATTATTACGTGCAGCCGGAGAAATTGCGAATTTAATCTGAGCTCGAGGTTCAGCATATGGCGGACTAAATGAATTATAGTGACCACCACCACCTTGCCCACCTCCATCCCTATCCTTACCACTATCTCCATCTCCTCTGTTACTAAGTGAATCTGTAGGAGAATGTTTGGCTATTTTCATCTTAGGATTTAGTTTAACATTGGGCGATTTATCCTGCAAAGGAGGATGAGGAATGAATTTTATAGTAGCGGGACCACTTGGCTTGTCAACAGCATCACTTATGTCATCTAATAAAGCGTCAAGATCGATTGAATCGTCGGCCGACATTTTATCAACAAAAACAAACCCAAATTGACACCTAGAAAGGAAAAGCTTTGCCAACCCAGATATATGTACTTCAACTGACTATAAAACACTTTACGCGTTAGAGTGTTCTAGGAAACCCTTCAGCAGTCAAAGACACAGCGTTTTTTAGTTTTTTAATCGGTTCAATCAAAACCAGTGACTACAGTAGTTGGTTTCCAGGGTTTTGGACTAAATCAAAATCAATAAATAAATTACTCGGTCAAACTCTAATGGCTACACAGTAGTTGGTTTGGGACCTTTCGTGTTATTGCAATTGGAAAAATGTCATCACCATAGTATGATATATTTACTCATAATCATTGTCTTTAGTTGTCTGTTGGTACTCACCAAATCAAATACTGCCTCTTCCGATCTTCCAAATGAAATTCGTAACGAACTGGATGCTTCAGAGAGTATAGTGACAACAGCAGCAAGCCACCTGAGTGATAAGGAACGAGAAAAAAAGATCAATTTAACATCACTTTTTGACCAACGAAAGAATATGGGAGCCGCGTTATGCTCCCATTTTCAAAAAATTAAGATCATGACTGGAAATCATAGAGATTGTAGTGTTCCTTCATGTCTATGGGATGATTGGAATCATATTAAAGGTCATGGCTCACTAGCAACTAGTGAAGAAAAGGTGATCTTAAGCTATGGTCACAATGGAATGGGAAATCAACTTTGGCAGCATACTTTTGCGTTTATGGTTGCAGAAAGCTTTGGAGCTCGTTTACTTATTACTCCAATCACAAGTGATTTGGCTCCGAATGGCTTTACACCACCTAATACATGGGAAGGAGTTCATGCCATTCGACATATCTTACCTGATGAATTTAATTATGAGAAATTGCCTAGTAATCATTCGATACGGAAAATGTGTGAAGAAGAGAAATTCGTAATTTCTGATCGAAAGATAGATCACAATAGCGTACAATACAAAGATACGGTGAAAAAAAAGTTCCTTGATATCTGGTGGTCAAAAGAACCACGATGTTTGAAATCAGTTGGCTATTTCCAGAGTTATTTCCATGGTATTTGTCGTGATGATGTACGGCAATTGTGGACTGGCCGGCTGCATAATGAATTCCCTCTACATCCAGCCAAAGATGAAGTTGGTATTTATTTAAGATGCGAATTAAAGCATTATCATTTTAATGGGAAAGAATACTTTAAAACGATATTAGACCGAATGACATTTACCAAAGTTTGGCTTTTTCTAGCGCCCGCATGTATGGGAAGTGTAAAATGGGTACACAATATATCAGACGTGAGATTTTGGAGATTTCATGTTGTGATAAATTTCCTTCAAACGAATTATAATGCAACAATGTGGCCTACTTATTGGCTAAATACTGATCGTGGATATGTTACCAAAGATAATGGTAATGGTACTGTTAGTGTTGAAAAAATCAACATTTTGGACTCTAAACTTAGTGTGCTCTCAGATTTATCCGCATTGACGCAATGTGACAAATTAATCATTCCTCATTCAAGTTGGGGATTTTGGGGTGGGTTTTTGTCAAATGCTAGTGAAATTCATGTTAATCATGTGTTGCATCCTTACATTACGGGTGAAGGTGAAAAAACGTACTTTTATCACAGTGAATCAAAAATGAGATATTTTGGTCAAAATGATCAAAATGGAAAATTTAAATATGCAGTCAATCTTTATGAAATCAAAAAGAGAGAAGAACTAGAAGAAAAGGAAAAGCAACTATTACTAAATGCTACTAAACTAAGTATTAGTTAATGAATATAAAATTAAACAAACTCGTTTATAGTATGTAAAGGTTTTATATGCGGTCGTATTTTGGTACCAAGTAATTATTTTTCACTATTATTATTGTAAACACAAGTATATACTTCTTATTAAATTTTAAATGTACGAAGTAATAGAAATACCAAAAAAGAAAAGAAAGACGAGTTATAAAAAGAGTAATTTCAAACGAATACGTTATAAAACATAGTAAAGCTGTATATTTACTTCACTACTCAATTTCAGAAGGCGCTGGTACGATTGTCATCGAGTCAATAGTTATCCAATTGCTTTGAGGAGAAATAAACCCACTTTTACCACCACCAGGTTGTTTTTGCATTTCTCTCACTATCGTCTTCCCTTTCACAATTTTACCGAAGCAACCATCAGCTTCAGTAGCACTCCCTTGACTGCCAGGGCCGTGGTTTCGTACATTATCCATAGTAGATATATAAAACGCAGGGCCACCAGGTCGACCAGCATATCCCATTGTGAACAATTTATGAGGAAAATCGGGATGATATTCTTGAAAAGCCATGGATTTTCTACCTTTTTTGACCATCGCTTGCAAAACATGTCCTGCATTTCGGTGAAAAAAGCCTTTCGACCATTCAGATACAACTTGTAACCACACAAATGCACTATATGGGATTAAATTCGCTGGTCCTACCTCCATTACTATAGATCTTGCACCACTGTCTCCTTCTTTCCGCATAATCTCAGGGAAGGTCATATCAATTCGGACATAAATGGGACCCACTCCATATTTTAATTCAATATATTTCCTAGAATATTCTTGTAGCTTACCAGTCATTTCGATAGCTGTAGGGTCTTGAGACATAATCACTCCATTTTTCTTTAAAGCACGTACCGCATCTTCTTGATCAGTGACAAGTTGTAGTACAGCTGTTTCATCACTACTACTATCTACTTCAAGGGGGGCCTTTTCATATGGATCATTTGGAAGAGAAGAAGATAAAGATGATGACGAGCCTTGTATATTCTTACTTGATGGCTTCTCAGGGCTTTCTATTTTATCTTCTTTTCCTTTTATTACAGTAGTAGCAGCATTAGCAGTGGTAGTAGTAGTGGTATGACTAGTAGTGGAATCAGCACTCTGACTTGTACTAATAGGTAGCAGGGATCCTCCTCCTTGACGACCATTCTATACATTAAAAATGTAAGTAGTAGATAAGAAGAGGTTAAGTCAGTAAACAATTAATAAAGGTAAGAGGTAAAGAAGTAAGTAGGGAGGAAACGTTTTGAAAAGTACTATTACTCCTACTTCTTGAAATGAGGATAGAAATGAAGGCCAACTTACCAATTTTATAGCATCAACATCAAGAAGAGGTCTGACTGTCGCACTAGGATAGCTCTCAGTCACCCAGATAATTCCCCAAATCATCACAGAAGCAATAGCAAGAGCAATCAACCATTTTGGTAAGGATTGCGCACTTTTTCCGTACTTCTCAGCATCTTCTGAATTTGAATCATGGGTTGGTAACATCTCCTCTCGTCCCTCTCGAGAAGCTACAGCCCTTGCGCGACGGCCGTACATTTTTTCCGGTTTTATGCGCTTTAAATGCTAATTACATTTCCCTAACCCACATCCACTTTCCTGGCTTTCGAAACACACACGGTTATTTAAAAGACGCCAAAATTGTCAAATTATTGTCCACATTTCCGAGTCTCCTGCCTCTCATTTTGTTTATAACTAAAAAGTAGGATGAGCAAGGTGTTTGTTCCTGGCGTTGGGATGGTAAGTGGTTCTCCTGAACAAAAGAAAACAGCTCCACCCAATTCATCCTTCATACCATCAGGCGTAGCCCCGAGCTGGTCACCGCCCCCACGCGCTGTACCGCAAGGTGCGGGTGGTACTGAAGGCTCATTGAATTTTGTTCCACTACAGCGGTCTGTCAGTGCACCAGTAGCAATGACAGAAAGCGCATATGAAGCTCAAATGAATGGAATGAATAGCGGAGCTGCAATATGGACTCCGAAAACTACGGTAACTAGTGGTAGCGGTAGTGGTATATTATCTCAATCACAGGGGGGTGGTTCATCCTCAACTGGCAATATTGCTGGATTAGCTGGTACGACAAAGGAGTTTGTTCCAGGCTATGGTGTTGTTTCTGGTGGTGGTAGTGGTAGTGGTGGTGCTAGCGCATCTTCACCATCAGCAAGTGGTGGGGGTGTCAGTAGGTCTGGGTCTTCTTCTTCAACTCAAGATATTGAGAATTATGTTGATGTAACATGGCAAGGAGAAGACTATGTTATCCCCGAGAGTTTATTGGGTGCAGATCAAAATACTGGTGAACCCCTTTTTCAAGGCCCAGATGATTATGATTTAAAATGGACACTGGAATCTACCACACATCCTGCCCCTACTAAGAAATGTATAGCAGCAATTGGTATCCCAGAACCAATTCGGGAGCATTTTCGGTCTCTAGATATGGAGTCATTGCGGCAGTTCCCTCCAGATGATGATAGATATAAAGAGATACCCCCTCGGTTTCACTCTTGTTCTTTATTGGATGATCCATCAGTGTCATCTGGTGCTGGTGGTAATTTCGGATATCCTTCTCGTTTATACAAAGCAGTTGATCAATTTACTATGAATTCTTACAGTCTTCGTCGTTTAGATAATGTTCGTACTAATCCATCAATTATTAAAAATGCAGTTGACAGATGGGCCCCTGTTCGGCATCCTGGCATCGTTAGTCTACATGCTATAACATCAGAAATGGGCGCTGTATTTTTCACTCATGCATATCACCCTTCTGCTACTACATTATTAGCCCGTTTTATAGAAACTAGAGGTGCTATGGTGTCTGAGGGTCTAGTGTGGAGACTCATTACTCAAGTACTTAGTGCTATACGTCATTCTCACAGCTATGGCGTTCCTCTACGTTTAATATCTCCAAGTAATATTCTTGTATGCTCTGGTACTCGATTCAAAATTAATAATGTTGGGGTTATGGACGTTCTTGAATTTGAAACACGCAAGTCCGTAAAAGAACTCATGCAAGAAGATTTATCCAAATTGGGGTTATTGATTCTGTCAATTGTTTCGAGAGTAAATATTAAATCTCCAGTAAGCGCTCAAGCAGACCAAGCGCGACTCTTGCTAAAACAGCGTATGCCAGAGGATCTTAATCGTCTTACCGAGGCTCTCCTAAAGACCGCGATCGGTATTACCGATGTTTGTCGATTTTGTAGTGAACACATGATGGACGAATTGGATATGAGTAATGCTAATGTAGATTCATACCATTCAAATTTGCGTTGTGAGTATGAAAATGGTCGTCTTATGCGACTTTTGCTGAAACTAGGATTTGTGAACGAGAGACCAGAATATATCGCCTCCCCACAGTGGGGAGATACGGGTGATAGGCACATCCTTAGATTATTCCGTGACTTTGTTTTCCATCAAAGGATGGGAGATGGTGCTCCAATTCTAGACGCAGGTCATGTTATTAGTTGTCTTAACAAACTTGATGCAGCAGATCCTGAACGTATTGCACTTAGTTCACGCGATGGTCGTGATTTACTTCTAGTATCATATGCAGACATCGCAAATTGTCTTGAAAAATCATTTACAGATCTTAATATGCTTTCTGAAAGAGCTGATAGTACGTTGCACAGTTTACTGCAAGAAAGCGGTCGTCTACATGCCCAAGCGCATGGTCAGTTAGGTTCAGGTGGTTCAAATCGCGGCAGAGGCCGAGATATGCCTTTAGGCCGTTCTGGTTCAGGAGGAGGGCCTCGTCAACCACGTACAGATCGTGATCGTGATGATCGACGGCGAGGTCCTTTTATTCCACCATCAGGTGGAGGAGGGCAAATGTATGGTGATGGCCATGGACATTTGTCAAGAGGTCATACATATCCTATTGCTTCTAGTTCATTCCCTGAGAGAAGTGCGGTTCAAGGCAAAAGCCAAAGCCAAAGCCAAAGCCACGACCAAGGAAGTCTCGAGAGACATCATCAACAGTTGGGACATCAGCAAATGAGTGGGGCGGATTTGAGTCTAGCCTTTGCACCTCAAGCCCCTCTTCAACGAGCGAGTTCAAACCCTATCCCTGGTTCTGGACATGGGTATGGGCAAGGTGGTAGTGATAATGCAGGCCCAGGACTAGGTATGCCTCCTCCCTACCAACCTGATTACGAGAGCCAGGGACAGGGTCATGGACAGGGTCATGGACCAGGGCAAGGCGTTGTACATCAGGCGCAAGGAAATCCAACAGGGCAAGCACCTATTTTCCAACCACCAGGCCACCCGACGAACCCAATGGGCATGGACTATTTCGCACCCAGTGGTAGCGGTGGTAGATTGAGAGCGAGTGGTGAGTATTCTGCAGTTATTCGAGGCAGGAGGGGTGGTTATCGAGGAAGGGGAGGGTATTAATTACCAAGTACGAAGTAATAAAACCTACTTCTTTGAAGTAGTTCTTTGAAGGAGGAATTAGGTACCACAAATGTATTTTATTAAGAAAGAAGAAAAGAAAAGCAATTAGGATTAAAAAATAGTAATTTTGTCCTATAAAAGAAAATCAAAAAGTTTAAAAATGTACTGCTAACACAACTTTGTTTTAATCGATTGCCGCAGCAGCAGCACCACCACCCGCCTGAGCAGTATTCATTGCTGCAGCTTGAGCGGTAGCAGATGCAGCTGCAGCTTGTTTATTATTGTATTGTCTATACCACCAGTAAGCAGCACCACCAAGAAGAATGTTTCCAGTTCCAATGATCCACACGACTGCTCCAATTTTAGCAGCAGTAGCGAGAACAGGGGTTATATCCTTAAAAGAAGTAGCAGCAACCTCTATCCACATAGCTTTAAATACATCTTTAGAGAAGAAATAAGTACAAAGGCGGTCCCAAATAAATGTTCCTGCAATTGTAGCACATACAAGTGCAACAACTTTGTATCTGTAATTGCCTTCTTCTGGGAAAGGTGCTAATTGGAGCATAGAATTTAACTGAGGTACCATTTCCCATGAAGCTACGACAACACCAGCAACACAGATAAATACAGATAAGAAAAGAGGATGGTTCTCTAACATACCTTTCATCCATGGACGGCCTTTATAATTGGAAAAGAAAACAGATATCATTTGAGATGTTTCCACCAGAAAAACAGTACTATTCAAAAGATTTGGTAAAAAGGGCGCGCTCCACATCAAATTGAATTGACACATCATATCATCCTCATCACACAAAGATTCTAAATCTAATTGCTTTGCTTTTGCCTTCTTAAAAAAATCGGAAACTTCTTTAAGAGCCTCTGGCCCCATTGCATCTGTAGCCCATTGTACTGCAAGCGTCATACATGCAATATGGATAATGGCTTGTCCTAAAATCGAAAAAATGATGGACGGATTAAAAAGAGAATTTAATGGTCGTTGGGGATGCATTTTATCGACTGGGCTAGAGTAGGAAAAGGAGACTGCAGCAGTCATTATCAACCAACTACTCGCCATCATCTGTCGTTCACTAGATCTAGCATTGTGTAATGATAATGCGCTTAGAGTATAAGCAGAAATGATGCTCTCTAGCATCATGATCTGTTGTTGCATCAATGCACCAAGTAAAGTGCACCTACCTTGACGAATAAGATCAACTACAGCACGAATAGATGGTGTTCTTGATGTAAATGGTGCAGCAACAGAAGCATCGCCAGGTCGAATCATAGGAAGCTGACCTGCGGCAGCAGGGTCATCCCCATTACCACCTCCCAACATTGACATCAAGCCAGAAGCAGATTCATCTGAATCTGGATCTGCATTTTTGGGGTCCCATACCTGTAAAATTATAAAATTATATTAGTGAGTGAGTGAGTAAATGAATGAGTCCAAAAGAGATAGAGAGGGACTATAAAGGGGAAAAGAAGACATTATTTGTTTTTGTTTTTACAATTTGCACGGATCAGACAAACAAAATACCCTGGCTAGAGCATCCTGTCTTTCAGTTGTAAGCATAGTCGATAATACGGGGAAAGAATAGTAGTCATCACTTCCAACTGCTAATAGTAGAAACAAACAAACAAACAAAATGTCTTGTTTTATAAAAGGCAAAACAAAAATAAAAGAATCACAACATTAATAACAACAATAATAAACTTACCTGTCCATGCATGGCCATGAATCGTCGATTCTCCATATCTAAGGCTTGCTTAAGCTTAAATCCCTGGTTTTTTACTGCACCAAACATTTTCATATATTCCCCCTTCTCCGTTAGTTCTGTCATATCTTTCGACAGTTGCACTTGTTGCTGCTTGGCGAAATTATCCTGAAATGCCTTCATATGTGCCTTACGTAGACCTTCCACTTGAGCCTGACGAGCTTTCAATGCAGCATCATGAGCATTAAGCATGTCTTCTGCAGCTACAGAAGGAGTATCAGTACCAGTACCCGACTCTCCATCAACATCGTGGCTCGTAACAGATTCAGCAGCAGCAATAACTGTCTTATCAGTAGTATTGGCATTAGCATGACCAGCTAATAAAGCAACACCAACAGATGCCGCTTTGAGTGCACCAACATCATTACCACCATCACCACACATCAATACATGATTTTTAGGATCAAGCTTTTGAATTGCGCGAATAATGTCAGCTTTTCCACGGGGGGACATACGAGCAAAGACTTTGAAATAACTACAGTAGTGCCATAGATTGTCTTTTAAGAGAGCTGCCTCAGCATCTCCATCAGAGTCAGTAGTCTTCAAATCAAGTAGTCCTGCAATGACTAAGAAATCTTTTTCTGTTACAGCAAGATCATATTGACTTGCAATTTCTGGAACAGTGGTAATAGAGAACTCTTTCGTTGTAATCGTAGGTGTTGTACGCTCCTCCTCGTTTTCAGTTTCAAGCACCCAAACATAAGGATGACTACCAGAAGAAGGAGATAATGAAGAAGAAGAAACCTCTCCTCTTCCTTTAATTTCGTCCAAAGACGTTAAAACTGCAACAGGACGTCTCTTGGAGCAAATACCAGTAATTCTAGCAACGTGAATACTCGTCAAAGGACTATCACCAGTGATCATGGCAACTTTATGATCGCTTTCCTTGAGAGATGCTACAACAACACCAGAATCGGCACGTGTTTTGCACTCAAAAGCGATAAAACCCGCAAAAATCAAATTCTCCTCAGCTTCTTCTCTTGTTAATGTTTTATTTTCGAATTTTCTCGCATCAGAGGCACTAAATCTTCTAAATGCCAGAGCAAGAACTCTCAAACCACGTTTTGCCAGCATACGATAGCATGTATCATAACGATCAGGTATCGTTCCAGGTGCTAAAAGAGCTTTAATAGCTTCCGGAGATCCTTTAACTAAACTATATAAATGATCTCCAGCTTCTCCACCCATTTCTCCACCTGAGCATTTAGCAATGACTGACATACGGGCAAGAGAAGACGAGAAGTAATGTCTTTGAAGAACAGAAGCTGTTCCACAAATTTGAACATCTCTTTGTGCCCGTTTCTCCATGCGGCTTAGAGCTTTCTCTAAAGATTCAATACGTGATAGCAAGTTCAAAGCATCAAACTGTAGCTTCTTAATAGTCTCTGCTACCTGGTTTGGAGTAGGAGGGATGATACCAAATGAATCACCATAATCACCCCTTTGGAATTTCACAACTAGATCATCCTTTTTGACCTTAGACGCTTTACAATTGGCGATAGCTTTCTTGATAGCAACCGTATCACCGGGTGTAGCTGTATTAGTTTTCGGACTCCAACCCCAACCAATACCTCTTAATGCAGCTAATTCGATAGGATCACCAACTAGACCAGCAGTAGAATTATCAGCGATCTCACCATTCGCATCTCTACCTTCAGCTGAAGCAACATTGACCAGAGAATGACAAGCTGCTAGTACTACTGCAGCACGACCTAGAGGTTCATTTAGAGCAACAAGAGGAGAAGGAGTAGGAGCATTGACATCAACTAAAACTTCAGGTTGTCGCTGTAAAGCTGGAGAATCAGATGGTACAACACCTACTGGCACAAGTTGATCAGTAGTTAAAGTACCCGTTTTATCAAATAAACAATGAGATACTTTTCCAGCCAATGGAACACGGTAAGGTTCAGTACAGAACAAACCTTGTTTCATGAGTGACATAAGGGCCATATTTACAGCCATTGCCATTTGCATCGGTAACTGTCTTGGGACAACAGAGGTGATAATAATAACACATTTGATTAATAATTCATGCTGTGTTTTTTCTCCTTTCGCTAAGCCTTCTTTAAGGATGTAACCACTGGCGCATAAAGCAAAGAATAGGAGCATTACAAGTGCCCATCCAGTATCTTTGGAATCACCACTCACAGTTTGAGTACTGAATTCAATCATTTGCATCAATGTACCTTGTGAAGATGAAAAGCCAGTACGAAGAACATAAGCTGCACAACCACCATCAGGAGGAACAGGAAGTGTATTATTCGTCGTCGAGGAACCGTCACAAGTAATAACTGAAGTCCCAGAGAACAAAACATTGACACGATTTTCTCCATTCATATCTAGATTAGTAGCAGAATCAGCACTTGAAGAGTCAAGCGCTACGCAAACACCCTCTTTCATTTGCGGAACAGACTCGCCCGTTAATGACGCTTCATTTACTACAGCAGTGCCAGTCAGTAGCAAGCAATCACAAGGAATCACTAGATCTACTTTACGTCTTGGGGGGCCAGTAGGTGCAGGCGCAGGGGTGGGGGTCGTAGCTGCACCAGTAGCAGCAGCATTAGGGCTAACATTCGATTCTGTTGATGTACTAACACTAATACTGACGATGTCTCCCGGTAAAAGATCTTTAGAAGTCACTAATTTCCACTCATTGCGACGGTAGACATACACAGGTGTTGGTCTAGGAGCCATTCCACCGAGCATAGTGAGTGTCTTGGATCTCTGAAACACAGTAACAGCCTCAAAAATGACAACTGATGCTAACGTCCACAATGTATAACTCCAATATTCATCAAGTAACCAGAGTACTGCACAAAACACCTGAAACATTGCTAATGGCGACAATAGCTGGTCCCTAAGCATCTGCACAAAAGAGGGCATTTGCACACTAACGTGATTAGGCCCCCAACGCTCCAATAGGGTTTCTAACTCTTCATTTGATCCTACCCCTCTTGAATCCATATAATGACGAAGTGGTAAAGATATAGGGCATGTTGCTAGTGACCACAAGCCGTTCGGGTACTCACTCGCGCGCGGATTACCGCGTAATTCATTAACTGTGACATATCTATAGGTCTGTCGTTGGAATTCAATCTTAAGCTCACGACCTTTAGTACTGCGTACAATAGGTACAAGCATTGCCTTCCCTCTATTAACAGGTGGCTTAACAAGGACATGGCACCCTTCAGTCACTTCAGTAGCAGAAGAGAATAGTGATTGCGCCTTAAAGGCAACAATCCAATGACATAAAAGAAAGAATAAAGCGTGACAAGTTAATGTTGTAAAAAGACAGAGACACGCCCAAGCAGATGGCAGGTATGTTGGAGGAAGGATGATGTCGTCACCTTCCTTTTCTCGGAATTTCTTTTGCCACTTCTCACTTTCTTCTTTTGACAATTTCTTTGCATCTTTTTGCTCTTGTGTTTGAAACCAGCTTGAGAACCATCCATTAGAAGGAGCAACAGGAGCCTTTAAACGCATAATATCTTCTTGTTTCACAAAAATAGTATCAGATGATTCAAATTCACCAAACATTGATGCATCAATAGCTTCACCAAATTCATCTACCTCAATTGTACGGACATGCTGCTGCTGTTGACTATCAGAAGATTCATCACCCATATCCATATCTTCTTCTTCAAATAAAGATGTATCTTGTTCGAAACTATTATCATTATCACTTTCAAAATCATCTTCATCATAATTTTCGACAAATCCTATATTAGAGTCACCACTACTATCTCCAAAATCACCACCACCATCCTCCTCATTATCAAGGGAACCCATACTTTCCTCAGTCCAACGCTCATCGAATAGCCGCTGAGCTTTCTCAATTGCAGCTTTTCTCGGCTCACCAACAGTATAATAGCAATAGGGTAAGGAAATTGCATACATTATGGCTAATAACAAACCAAGTGCAATACGTCGAGCAGGCGCTGCTTGATATACTGTAGCTGACGAACATTGTTGAATCGGGACGTTCATTGCGAGTGAAGAGAAGGGTGCAGGTGCATGCAAAGTTAAAGTAGAGAACGTGTGGCTTCGCCCAAAATCAAAATTGATTTATTCGTCTTCCAGTGAGCTGTGCTGGCTGGATAATGTTAAGGGTTGTGGTTTTGAGACCACAAATTGAGTGATATTATCGTGTTAGAGGATTTCTGTGCCTATATAGACCCTTCTAATCTATTATTTCACTCCCTTATTCATTCATACATACATTAATTGATGGGAAAGGATAAATCTGCAACTCAAATGGCATTAGTTTCCTTCAAGAGTGGTTTGGGATTTTGCCTTCGTGTGATGACAATTGTCTTTATTCTAGCTGCTGCAGGTGTAGTTGGTGTCTCATATACAATGGGAATATTGGACACGATGATGGGAACTTCAAGTAGTGATGATCGTAGTATGGAATTGAATGTAAAAGCTCTACCACAATATGTATCTGATGATTCATATAACAATCTTCCTACAACTGCATTTAGCTATCTAGCTGTTGTTGATGCCGGTTCATCAGGATGCCGTGCTCATGTGTATAGATATGGCAAGCTAGGCTCTCTTAAGGGTGCTTTATATATTTCACCAAAACACGATTCTATGAAAGTTAAACCCGGATTGTCATCTTTTGCAGAGAACCCTTCTGCTGCTGGTACTTCATTACAAGGTTTAGTTGATTTTCTAAAAGAAAAAGTACCAGCTGACCAATTATCTACAACCCCAATATGGCTTAAAGCCACTGCAGGTCTTCGAATGCTCGATAAAGAACATTCTGAACCAATCCTGGAAAGTGTTCGTGATTTCCTTGAAAGTAGTCCTTTTATGTTCAAGCGGGAGTGGGCATCTATTATTAGTGGTAAAGAAGAAGGTGCAAATGGTTGGCTGGCTTACAATTATATGTTACGTATTGTAGGTCCTAAGGAAAGACGTGATCCAGCTGTTGTTAAGGCCTCAAATACAGCACCTAATGTACAACAAGCTTATGCAGTTGTTGAAATGGGTGGTGCATCATCGCAAGTTACTCAGCGTTCTCTCCCTGGTGTAGAAATCCCAAGTGAATATCGCTTTGCATTTGAAATTGATGGAGAAAAATATGTTTTATATACTCATTCTTATTTAGGCTATGGTGGCGAGCAAGGAAGAGAAGCGTTGAATTCTTTGCTTTCTGTGGAAGCTACTGCTGGTGCTGAACCGGAACCATTGAATGACCCTTGTCTTAACAATGGATTAGTGATTTCACGTAACAAAGACAAAGATGCCCGTAGTAGTGTATATGAAGGACCATCATGGGAGCAGTTGGGAGCAGGACATTCTTCACTTACTCTGAAAGGTGTTGCTGGTGGTATTGGTGATGTGTCTCGTTATGCTCAAGATGGATCTGCATGTCTACGTAAAATAAAGTCTGTATTTGAACGAACTCCTGTTAATCAATGTAAATCGCCCCAACCTGTAACATTTGATTGCGTACACCAGCCGGATTGGGTGGGAGAATCAAAAAACTTCATGGTTTTTGAGAATTTTTATTATGCTGCGTCAGCTGGAGCTGTGCCTTCATTAGCTACTGATAAATGGGTAAATAGAAGAGAAATGATGAACGATGAAGCATTAGTAGCTCCTATTTTCCCATTAGTCACATCACCTATTATGTATAGACATGCAGCCAGAAGAGTTTGTAAAAAAGAATGGAATGAATTGGGTGAAAAGTTCCCTGTCGATAGCCAACCGAAAGATGTCAATACAAAACTTTGCTTTGCTTTATCATTTGCTTCGGATTTTTTGATTGAAGGGTTACATCTCAGTCCTGGACGTGAGATTACTGTAGCTAAGGATGTTAATGGTAGTGATATCGAATGGGCACTTGGAGCGGCTTATATGGAATCAGCGGCATTACTTAAGAAAAATGCTTTAAGAGGTGGAGGTTTCTTAAATCGCGAATCATTACCATTTTTACACTCAAGTGATGGTACTGGTTCAGATAGTGAGAATATTTTCACCTCTCATAATATCAATATCTCAGTAATTATAATATCTCTTATCGTGTTTTTTGCTGTATTCAATGCAATCAAATGCTGTCTAAAAAGAAGTGGAAATCAAAGCCAAATGGGAACCATGCAGGATAAGGCGCCATAAATAAATTAAAAGTAATACATTTGAAATATTACGAAGTATTGACAACAAAATTACACCGCGCGCCAAGTTTGGTCAATGGATGGTTTCCATGGATTGTTTCTTTTTGTCGGAATAGTTTTAGGATATCATTGAGGGATTAACATCTTAAATATTTATAAGAAGTCGTTCTGCCTTAGCACTTGTTAAAAATAAATAAAATGAAAATAAATTAGTAAGGTGTCTGGATTTTACTGTTTTAACCTGAGTTTCCAGGTTAAAGCATTTGCCCTCTGCACAGCAGTTTCTGTTTCGAATCCAGCGTAGATAGTGGTGAAGGGTGTTTTAGGCTTTGACGATTGCTGCGTAATCAGGATCCGGATCCCGTGGACAAATGGACGTCGACAAGATAGTCCCACATCGAAAGGGGAAAGAATTATGGGTGGAAAGAATTCCAAGCTGATTAAAGCGGGCAAAGAGAGTAATATTGAAGAAGTTAAGGCAATGATAAAGAATGGAGCTGATGTCAATTCTAAGGATGAGGGAGGTTACAGTGTCCTTTCATTAGCTGCTGCATTAGGTCGCACAGAAGTAATGAAGATATTGTTGGAGGCTGATTCTGATGTACACTCTAAGAACAAGTATGGCGAGACTGCACTTACACTTGCTGCCTTTAATGGTGTTGCAGATATATTAACGATTTTAATAAAGTCTGGTTCTGATGTCAATTCTAAGGATCGATATGATCGCACTGCCCTTTCATGGACTGCAAATTTTGGTCATGTACGCGAAGGTAAGATGTTAATAGACGCGGGCGCTGATATAAATCATAAGGATAAGGAAGGCATGACTGCCATTTCACTTGCTGCCGAGAAGGGTCGAACAGACTCAGTTAAGATGTTAATAGATGCGGGTGCTGATATAAACTCTAAGGCTAAGTAGGCGGCACCGCCCTTTCATATGCTACCATGAATGCTCATAAAGACATAGTTGAGTTGCTGAAGGACAATGGTGCCAATATGGATTAGCCAATGCATTAAATTAAATATATTTCGAGGTACATGTAGTAATTTTATGTAGAGCGTATTAATTGAAACAGAACAAATTCGTTCAAAAAATATACTTATACGAAGTAAATAAAGTGTCAATATTTGAATCCATTGTTAAATAAATTTAAGGATAATTTGTTTTAAGTAAATTTCTCTAAAAGAGAGATCAGATATAATTAAAGTAAAATGCATGGAGTCGATATTTTCTAGTTCGAAGTATATTCCCCCCCCCCTTGCATTCTATGTTATTTTTCTTTCATTTTTCATTTCATTCATTGCAATCCATCTTCATCCTTTCTTCCTCCTTTCCCACCATCTTTTCCTCTTCCATCCTCATCTCCTGTCTATCTACCAGAATCTATAATCTTAACTAGTTGACAAATTTTAACAAGTTCATCAAATCGGATCACTAATCCGCCTCCAAGTCCTCGAAAGCCAATAGTAACATTACCCATGTCATTTGAATTATACTTAATACCAAATTCTTCAAGAAGATTGAAAAATGTTTCACTCAATATATGTCCTTTATATCGGTTCATCTGCTTTTCCCTCAATTGAAATTGAAAAGACTTCCAGCGTTTACCCATTTTATCATTGAGTTTGCGACAGAAACTAATGGTACCAGTTGTGTACTTTGACAAAATGCGATTTCTTTCAGCAGAATTCAAACTGGAAAGTGTGGGATTCAATGTAGATGCCGACCTACGCATCGTATCAGTACTACTAGCACCAGTACCATTCGTCTTGTTAAATAGAGAAGAAGTTGTCGCACCAGCTGTATGAGGTCTTACTATAGGTGAAGGTTCTTCATCAAAAATATTACCATTAGCACCACCTCTCGTATCAACAAAGGCAGTTTCAGATGTAACTCTTGTCATTTCAGGTAAAACCTCTACTTCACTTGTAGCACTACCGCTTGGCGCAGTAGAAGGCCTTGCACCAGTAGCACCTTCAGGTAATCGATAGCTCCAATAATTCGAAATCATCTCAGTCGCAGTAACAGGAGCATTTTTATCTTCTTTAGCAACATCACGATCGTGGTATGTAGCTTCTTTCCAATAGGGAGGGTTTTTGGCCGCCATAGGATCACGTTTAGAATATCCAAATTCCCAAGGATGGATGCCTTTCTTACTACGGACTGTAGAAGCAGGAACTGGTGTAAATAAATTACCATTCGGTGCAGGGCTAGGGTTTGCATTAAAGAAGCTCCTGAAACATTTCTGATAATTAACATAACCATCAAATTCCTCAGCGGCGAATTTATCAGCAAGCTTCGTGACTGCTACCGTCCCCATACCCTCCGCACTAAATAAATGAATAAACTCCTCTCTTGATATCACACCAGTCTTAGAAAAATCAACCTTTTGACATTTCTTAACAACATTTTGCCAAACACGTTTAATTTTTGAGTCAGTATCACTTGCAGGTTTCTGTTGTCTCGAGCTTGGCCCAGATGATGAACCAGGGCGTTCAATTCCATTCGAGAATTGTGCATCATTAATACCGTGTTGAAATAGTGAAGGTGCTTTACCAGTCAATGATCTCACTGCTTGTACAGCTGATCCTGAACCTCCTCCTAATACTGAATCCTGTTGATGAGCAGGAGGGAGATACATTTCAAGTTGCTTACGTTTCAGTTCCTCAAATGCGGTTTGTTCAGCAGCTTTTAACTTAGCACGATCACGAGGGTTAAGAGTACGAGAAGCATCTGTAATACTACTGCGAGTAATTTTCTCTTGAATTTCTGTTTGTTTTCCAGAATGGGTCGAATAGACATAATTTTCACTATCAAAGGAAGGAATACCAACAGTACCATCAAGCATATGAGGGGAGTTCTTAGGATCAAATGTGTGGACAAAATGCTTCCATGAAACATATTTTCGCAAATCAGTATCTAGACGAGCTGTAATATGTCGCCAATCTTGAAAAGAAACAGATTTACAAGCTTTGGCAAGAAGTTGATATAGAAGATGGGGATCAATATAACCAGAACGATCTAATTTGCCAATTCGTTCCATTTTCTCAAGAGCAAGTTTAATAAGATTAAAACTCTTACGCATCGCCTCACGTAAAATCCGTTCAGCTCTAGCGCCAGGGATATGCTCTTTAGGAGGCGGTTTTAGTACAACACCAGACTCCTTCTTAGATATTGCAACAGGCGTATTATCAAGAAGAAGATCAATATTGATTTTAGAATTCCCTCCAGATTTACCACCTAAAGATCTCCATAATCTTTCGATTTTCTTCTCTTCGCTACCCGCAGAAGTAGCAATTAAGGCACGACGGAATTCATCGTAATCCACCAATTCATTAGTACCACGACGAATATGTTTGAAACTTTCACTAATAAGGTCAAAACTTTGACCAACCATACCTACAAGTGCGCTTTTGAGGTCAGGTACACTAGTTGGTCGGGTACTAGCCTTGCGTGGAGGAACTTTACCTGATCTTGCCCAACCAAGTAGGCGATCACTTTCAACTGAGCCAATACCAGCTACATCAACAATATTAAATGCATCACGTATTTCATTATCTTTCATTGGCATTTTCCGCACAACCATATCACAAATAAGCTCCATAAAAGTCACATTTCTTTTGAGTAATTTGAAATAATCAGGAAAAAGTTTCACACAATTTGCAAATTTAGAGTGCAAAATTTCAGGATAGGTAGGACCTTCCTGGACTACAGGTGCTTTAGGTTGGAATTCACTATTCATAATCCACATGGCAAACTCATCAAAATCCATTGTACCAGAACGATCAGAATCAAATACATTAAAAACACGTGTAACTTCAGCTTGAGACATAATAATACCAAATTTGGCCAATGTATACCTAAATTCAACAGGTGTTACTGAATTGCCTTCACCAACTTTTGTACGACGAACTTGTGCCATTAACTCTTGAATTGAACCACATTTCTCTTGGACTTTACGTCGGATTAAACTCAAGTGAGTCTCTAAATCACTCTTTGTGAAAGAACCAAAGACTTCACTCGTTGTCTGAGTAAACATTACTCGATCACTAGTATTTGTCTTTGACATGTTTAATGTATTGATAAGGAAAAGCCTGTTTTATTAAGACGTGGAAATGTACCAAAGTTTTTCTGCAAATTATAACAAAGTAACCGCTCCTTTCTCACTAATTCTCTGAAATTGATGATAGAATTCCGTTTTAATATTGTGATAACAACAAATAACTCAAATTGAAAGTTC
>JACKZZ010001964.1_pt1 | contig 34707 bp, 33 predicted proteins | sample 8027871 | NCBI WGS metagenome assembly JACKZZ01 (sample SAMN15724774, study PRJNA655200) | protist metagenome | isolation source: fluorescence activated cell sorting (FACS) single amplified genomes of... | place: USA: West Boothbay Harbor, Gulf of Maine | collected 2000-07-19
TCTATATTTACAATCTAGCTGTTTCTAAAAAATATAGAAAAAGGGGAATTGGAACACATTTAATTAAAATAGCAATTTATATATCACGTTATTTTAATTTTAAATATAGCCATGTTCATTGTGAGAATGTCGTATCAGAAAACATGTTTATTAGAGAAAGATTTTTTAAAGAAAAATATTATAATAATGGTAAATCTAAAGTAAGTTTACTAACCTTCTGGTTATAAAATGAAAAAAATATTATCTAGATTTTAAATATAATGAATATTGAGAATATTCTTAGTTCTGCTTTTACTAATCCTTATTCTAAAACAATCTTAACACTATTATTAGTTTTATATGGTGGATTAGCTGCACCTAAACTTCCAAAAAAAGTTGTAGAACTTTTCGATAACAATATTTTTAGGATTATATATTTGTCTTTGATTGTTTATCTTGGCCATAAAGATCCTAAATTTGCTATAATGGTTGCAATTGGATTTGTTGTTTCTATGGATGCTCTAAATAAATATAAGATTTATGAAAACTTTAATAGAATAAAAAAAATTTCATCAGTAAATTCATCTTGTAATACATGTTTAGGTGCAAGTAATATTGAAAATTTTTCTGAGGATCATGGTATGGATAGCCATCATCATCATGGACCCGGAACTCCACCATCTTATGATCATCACCATTACATGGATCATAGTAATAAGAGTAATGATGGACAAATTAATATATCAAATGGTTCCCAAACTTCTATTGGTGGTTGTGAAGGAGAAGAATTTGGCTGTTGTTTAGATGGAGTAACTCCTGCATCATCTAATGATGATCCTTGTAAACTAACAAGTGAACAAATGGTGAAACATAAAGAAGAACAATTAGCTAGCATGAGTGTAGAAGAAAAAGAAGATAGCTTAATCGATATTGAAAATTTTGGAACTATTTATGGAAAAAAAATAAGAGCAATTGATAAGCATCTTATAACTAAAGCTTGTGGAGTAGATTGCGCTACATCAATTATTGATCATGGAATTGGCTCTACATTTAATCCTACATGTCACAAATGTGTAGTTGAAAATGATCTTAGTAAAGTATCTAAAAAATATACATAATTATTTTTCTAAATTATAAATTTAATATCTAAATTTATAATATGGATAACGTTGATAAATACTTAAAAATGGTTTTTTCCAATTCATACACTAAAAGTATTTTAACTTTATTTTTAGTTCTTTATGGAGGACTAGCAGCGCCAAAGTTACCAGCTGGATTATTAAAACTATTTGATAATCAAATATTTAGGATAATAATTTTAGCCTTAATTGTTTACATGGGGCAAAAAGATGCGATGTTTGCTATAATGATTGCAGTTGCTTTTGTTATTTCAATGAATACACTAAGTCAGAAAAAAATACAAGAAAATTTTAGTCTTTGGACCGACCTTAAAGATGACTATGAAAAAGTTAAATGTGATGTTGAATCAATAAGTTCTAGTATATTGAAGGATGTTCATAAAATCGAAAAATCAAAAGTTGTCAATACAGTGGAGAAAGATACTAGCACTAAAGTAATCGTAAAGGATGTTGAAAAGGCAACTGGAACTACTAAACTTGCAAGTGATGTTGGAGAAGCAATTACTGTTGCAAAAGCAGTAAAAGAATTAATGAAATGTTATAGAACATGTGGTGAAGTTTTTGAGGTTGACGGTACATTTCCATATTTAGATTATGCTTGTTATGAGTGTATTGTAAAAAATGGTTTATCAGATTATGCCTCATATTTAGCCGCTAAGCAAAATGGCGGATCATTTCCACCAGAGAATTTAGATCTTGGCAAATAAATTATTTTACAATAAACTATTAAGAAAAAATAATATATAAATATTATTATATGGATAGTGTTGATCAATACTTAAATATGGCTTTTACAAACCCATACACCAAAAGTATATTAACTTTGTTTTTAGTTCTTTACGGCGGTCTAGCTGCACCAAAGCTACCAGAAAGTTTACTAAAATTATTTGATAACCAAATGTTTAGAATAATAATTCTAGCTTTAATTGTTTACATGGGTCAAAAAGATGCTATGTTTGCTATAATGATGGCTGTAGCTTTTGTTATTTCAATGAATACATTAAATCAAAAGAAAACTCAAAAAAAATTAAAAGAAAATTTCAGTCATTGGTATGATGAAATTGAACTAGCTGCATGTGCAGCAACTTGTGCCACAGCTGTTATTGAAGATGGTGTGATGCCCCCAGCGGACACTGACTGTTATGAGTGCCTAGTTGAGAATGGTTTAGTTAGTGTAGCTGAAAAAATAATCAGATAGATCATTATATACCTTTTCTAACGAAATTACTTAAATTTAATATCTAAATATTATTATATGGATAATATAGATAAATATTTAGATACTGCTTTTTCTAACCCTTATTCAAAGACAGTTCTAACATTACTGCTAGTTTTATACGGTGGTTTAGCCGCTCCAAAGTTACCAAGTAAAATTGTCAAGATATTTGATAATAATATTGCTAGAGTTATAATGTTAACTTTTATTGTATATTTAGGTCAAAAAGATGCAAAGCTTGCAATTATGATGTCAGTGTGTTTTGTAGTATCAATGGATACTTTAAGTAAATACAAGATGTATGAAAATTTTAGTTCATATCCTCATTCTTTAGAAAATGGTCTACCATACGATGGTAAAAAAAGTGGAAAATGTCCATCAGAAATGTGTGGGTCAAATTAATAGTTTGAGAATATTTATTTTTATTAAAAAAAATATTTTTAATAAAAATAAAATCTAATTTGATTAATAATGGGTGACAATAAAGATAATAAACGGAAGCTAGAAGATGTTGCAATTTCACCAATTTTTATTAGAAGACAAAAAAAAAATTTATATAACTTATCAGATTCAGATGATTATCAAGATTCAGATATAGAAGATGTATTTAACTCGGAAGAATCAAATAATGATAATATTGAGTTAGAAAAAGAGTTAGTTAAGTTTGAAGTAAAGATAAATACATTAGATGATTTGATTAATTTAGGTAAAAAATTAAATAATATGATAGAAGCAATTGAAAATATAAATAATTTTATTGGTATGAAAAAAATAAAACAGCATTTAGTGGATCATATTTTATTTTTTTTACAAGCTGATAATTTGAAATTGGATCCGAAAGAAAAAGATATAATGCATACTGTAATAACAGGACCTCCAGGAGTAGGCAAAACCGAATTTGCAAAAGCATTAGGAAAACTATATTTAAGTATGGGAATTTTAAAAACAGATAAATTTAATAAGGTAACTAGATCAGACATGGTAGCAAGATATTTAGGACAAACAGCAATAAAAACAAGAGATTTAATAAAAAGGTGTGACGGTGGGGTAATGTTTATAGACGAAGTATATGCACTTGGAAATAATGAACAGAGGGATTCATTTGCTAAGGAAGCGATAGATACATTAAATGAGCATTTAACAGAGAAAAAGAATAGTTTAATTTGTATAGTTGCTGGATATAAAAACGAAGTCAATGATTGTTTTTTTGCATTTAATAAAGGATTAGAAAGTAGATTTCCTATTAGATTCGAGATAGATGGTTATGATGAAAATGAGCTATATCAAATTTTCAAGCAAAAAATAGACAAATGTAAATGGTCTTTATCAAATAAAATAACTTCAGATTTTTTCAAAGATAAAAAGGAAGTTTTCCAATATTTTGGAAGAGATATAGAAAATTTTATATCTCAAGTTAGGAGAAGTCATTCTCGTAGAGTATTTACATTAAATAAAGAGGAAAAAACTGTAATAACAATAGAAGATTTGAAGAATGGATTTGATTCATTCAAAGTCTTAGGAAAGAAAAAAGAAAAGAAAGATTTTTTAAATCATTTATACATTTAAAAAAATATTAGTTAATTGATTAATAATGAGTTGTTTACTATATCAAGATAATAAAATTGTTGGAGTTTTCGATGATTTACAAAAAGCAAAAAATATGGCTCAAGGAATTTTAGATAATGGATGGGCTAAAGATTTTCATATTAAAGTGTATAAGTGTAATTCATGTTGTAAAATAAACGAGGTTAAAATTGATAATCCGAATGAATCTGAATTAGAATCAGATAGCGAATCAGTTATTGATGAAACTCAAAGTGAGGAAGATGATCATCTTCAAAGTAAACTAAATACATTAAAATTGCAAAAAGAAAAAATAGAAGAAAGCAAAACAAAATATGAGGTTGATTACAAGCTGTATAAAGAATTCAAGGATAAATTAGAAACAGATAATTCATTTATAATTCCAGAGTTATTTGTTGAGAAATATAAGATTTTTCATCAATTAGATCAAGAGGATAATATTTCATGGGATTCTTTTTCTATGTTATATAAAGAACCAGATTATTTTGGAAGTTATTCCAACGTATTTCAGATAAGTAATTCTTTTGAGACAAAATTTTTAAAAACAATAGAATCAGATACAGAATCTTCTGAAGATCAGCAAAGTTCAGATGATAAATCAGATGATTCTAATTCAATAATTGAAATTATACAAGTTGTTGATTCTTCTGAAGAATCAGATACAGATTAATAAATTAATTAATTAATAAATTAATTAATTAATAAATTAATTTATTATATAGATTTATATATAATATGCTGAAAAGTGAAGATTTTAATATTATTTTAGATAATTTAGGAAACATTGAAAAAAAAGCATTAAAATACTATCAAGATAACTATGAGGAACCAACTAAGAAAGAGTATGATACAGTAATGAAAGACATTAAAGACTTTATAATAAAAGAAGGTTTGATAATATATGGAGGTTATGCTCAGAACAGATTGATAGGTGCAAAGAACAAAGCAGATGAATTTTACGGAGAAACCGATAGACCAGATTTAGAAATTTACAGTCCAAATCCAATAGAGGATAGTATGAATATGGCTGATATGTTATTTAAAAAGGGATATAAATACGTAGTTTGTGAGGAAGGAATTCATAATGAAACTTACAAAATATTTGTAAATTTTTTAAATTTTAGTGACATTTCCTACATGGATCCTTATGTATTTAATAAGTGTCCTTATAAGTTAGTGGATGGTTTAAAATTAACAGACCCTATGTTTATGCAAGTAGATGCCTATAGGGTGTATGCAGATTTATTAACATCAAATTTCAGATTAACAAAAACTTTCAGAAGAATGACAACATTGTTAAGATATTATTCTTTAGATGAAAAAAATGAATATAATAAAATTAGTTATAATTCAAATGAAAAGGAAAAAGAATTATTAAGATTTATTAGAAAAGAAGTAATTCATAATTCAAAGCTAGTTGTAATTGGACAATATGGTTATAATTATTTAGTAAAAAAAGTTAGTTCAAAATATGAGATAGAGGTAGAATACTATCAATTGATAAGTTCTAATTTTAGAAAAGATTTTGATAAAGTTCATAAAGTTTTAAAAAGTAAATATGGTAATAAAGTTTCTTATAGATTATACAATCCATTTTTCCAATTTTTAGATGAGAGAGTAGAATTTTTATACAATGGAAAAGTATTTTTAAAATTATATGGAAATAATAATAGATGTATTGTATACCAATATTCAGAAAAGAAGAGAACATACTTTGGAACATTTATATTAGTAATGTTACATTTATTAATTGATTACAATCATGCTAAAATAGATAATAATAGACAGGAAGAAAGCAATAATGCAGCTTTGATAATAAGATTAAATAATATTAGAAATGAATACTTTGAAAAAAATAAATTAAATCCATTAGATAAGTCTCCTTTTGAAGAATTTTCTTACAAATGTTTTGGAGATCCAGTGGACCCAATTAGGTCAGCCAGATTGAAAATGGTAGAGAAGAAGGAACTAGGTAAAAAACTAAAATTTAGATATAATCCGACAGGAGAAAAATCAAGGGTTCCTTCTTTTAAATTTAAATCTTCATCAGGTTTAAAGGTATCTAAATAAGTTCATCACGACAAATAGGACAAGAATTATTTTTGGACAGCCAATCATTAATGCAGTTTTTATGAAATTTATGATTACATTTTAGTTTTTTGAGATGAAAATCAAAATTATTGGTCTCATTTAGACAAATCATACATTCAAATGAAGAGTTAAATTCATTTAAATGTTCTATTCTTTTTTTATCTATTTTTTTTGGTGAATCAAAAGAAGGCATATGGTCTCCTTTTAATTTTAAAGAAGATGATAATTCATTTTCATTAATTCTTTTAGCAAGATAACTTTGTGCTTTAATTATCATAGTCATAAAAGAAAAGAATCTAAATTCAAACTGCGAGTTTTGGTTATTATCATCAATAATATCTCCAATAACATTTTTACAATCAGAAAAATTTTTAATTAAAAAATAATATTTTCCAGGTTCAAGATATTTATCATTTACATCAAAAAGTAGTTTATCTGTAACGATAAAAGCTTTCATATTCAAACCGTTCATTATAATAGATTATTTTTTAATATTTTGGGATAAATAATTTCTAAGTTATTATATCCAAATAATGTTTTTAAATCTTTTATTTATTTTTATTTTATTTTCTTTATTTTTGGAAACATTATCATTTATGGGCTTTTTTAGACCATTTATAAAAAAAGATCCCGTTAAACAAAAAAATAAATTAGTTCCTATCAAAGATATTTATCATTGTGCTCAATTATCAGAAATGGCATATGAATTTGATCATATTTTTAAAAGTAAGATAAATTCCTTCTATTTAGAGTGTATAAACACTAATAATATTAAATGTCCAGATTGTAATTTTATCAAATTTATAAAAAATAAGACAAATTTACATTGTTTGGTAACAAGAAATGACACCTCTAAAAAATTAATAATTATTTTTAAAGGAACTAGTAAAATTGTTAATTGGATTTATAATTTAAAATTAAGTCAAATGAAATTTAAAGAAGATTTTGACACCAATAGTTTAATTCATCGCGGTTTTTATCAACAGTTATTAGAAGATGATATAATTGGGCAATTAGAAGAAATTATTAAAAATATCCCAGACAATTATGATGTTTGGTTTTGTGGTCATTCAGCAGGTGGAGCTCATAGTATTATTTCATCTTATATTTTAGCAAATAGATTTCCAGGCAAAAGGATAAAGACATTTACTTTTGCAACTCCAAGAATTGGCAATAAAAACTTTGCAGAAAATTTTAACAAGATTAAAAACTTAGAACATTGGAGAATATCTTATAGAAATGATATTTTTACCGCTTTACCAATATTTAACTATCATCATTTTGGAGAATCTATAAGAATATATCCAGATAAAGTAGAATATGGGAAATATAATAAATTTTTTACATTCTCATTATTTAAGTGTTTTAGTTTATTAGATCATAATCCTTATTTTTACACTCATGAGTTAAAAAAATTACTTGATACCGAAAAGTATATTTAATTAATCTGATAAATATATTTAAAAATTAAATTTTAACAGAACCTATATGAAAAATTTTTTGTATGTTTTTTTGTTTGTATCTGAAGTGTTCGCTTTTCATTCGCCATTAAGACCAAAAGTTGGTAACTATTTATCAACTGGTCTAAAACAAAGTGTGATAGATGAGTATCTTGATTTTAATGAGACTGGAATACCACCGCCTAACCCTATTCCTCAATCGGGTGTTAGAATAATTTTCAAACCAGGTGATGAAGGAGTTCAAGAGTTTTTTAAAAAGATGAATGGAGATGAGAATAGAGGTAGTAAATTCGGTGGAAGAGGTGGAAAAAAGAAAAGTCAGAACTTTGAAGTTTATAATTATAATGATTTAAATTTTAAAGATATAGGTGGATATGAAAATATTAAATCTGAATTAATGCAGTGTAGTGATTTGCTAACTAATTTTGAAAAATATCAACAGTTTAATGTTAGAACTCCAAAAGGTTTATTATTAGAAGGTCCTCCTGGAAATGGTAAAACTTTATTAGCCAAGTGTTTTAGTGGAGAAACAAATTCATCATTTATACCAGTATCTTCAAGTGAATTCCAAGAAAAATATGTTGGTGTTGGTGCTTCAAGAATTAGAGAATTATTTGGATTAGCTAGTGATAATACTCCTTGTATAATTTTTATGGATGAAATTGATGCTCTTGGAAGAAGTCGTGGAGGTGATAATGATGGGTCCAATGCTGAACGTGATAGCACATTAAATGAATTACTTATTAAGTTAGATGGTTTTAAGAAAAACAATGGAATTTTTTTAATGTGTGCAACTAATAGGGTTGATTTATTAGATCCAGCTTTATTAAGACCTGGAAGGATTGATAAAAAGATATTTGTAGGAAATCCAGATTTATCCACAAGAGAAAAGATTATTAACATTCATAAAAAAGGTAAACCAATGGAAAAAACAATAGATATGGAAGTATTAAGTGAAATGACAAATGGAATGTCAGGAGCTGAAATAGAGAATTTGTTAAATGAGGCTATGCTAAATGCAATTAGAGAAGATAGAAGTGAGATTTTAATTACTGATTTAGAATATGTGTTAGGAAAAGCTCTTGCAGGTTATACAGCAAACCAAAATTTATTTAGTCCTGATATGATAAGAAGAATAGCTGTTCACGAAATGGGTCATGCAATGTCTGGGTTATTGTTAAAAAATCATTCAAGATTATCAAGAATAAATTTAAATCTATGGTCACCAAGAAGTCCAGGTTATACAATTTTTGAGACAAATGATATTGATTCAAATATTTTTACAAGAGAAAAACTATTTTCCCATCTGATTGTGTTATTAAGTGGTAGAGTTGCTGAAGAGGTATTTTATGGTCAAAGTGTTACGACTGGAGCATCTAAAGATTTTGAGGAATCTCAAAAATTAGCTGAAAAAATGATTCTATATTATGGAATGGGTAAAGAAAGTATTTATTCAGTAAATAGTGACAAATCAAAGGAAGTAATTGATAAAGAAATAGTGGATTTAATAAATAGAGCTTTAAAGGTATCAAGGTTTTTGGTAACAAAATGTAAAGATATCATAGAAGAATTATCAGATAAATTGATTAGTGATAGATCATTAAAACGTGAACAAGTTGAGATGAAAATTTTTAGAAAGTATAAATGGTTGTATGATATTGACTTTGAAAATGTGTTGTTGTAAATATAAAAAAATTTAATAGGTGATAACACTGAAAAAGTAATTCATTTTTTAGGCGAATATCATTATAATGCTTCGGCTGAGTGGTTATCATATGTAAAAGAAGTAAATATATCATTTTCTGATTATAACAATTTAAAAATATAATTAAGCGGTCAAAGAAGAATAATTATATTGTTAAATTAATTATTTATTTTATATTTTAAGTATATTTAAACTTATAAAAAATTTTGTAAGATTATATATATGAGTGAAAATAAAAACGAAACAATAAATTTAGAGGTAAATGGTAGAATTTTTCCTTCATGGATTTTAAAAAATTTTAAAAAATATATTTTACCCGAAATAGTTAGAAAAGATGGAGAAGATCCTTGTAATGAAAAAGTAAAAAATGAACTTACTACTTATCAAAAATTTATAGGGCAATATTTAAATTATACTTCACCTTTCAAAGATATTCTTGTTTTTCATGGATTAGGTTCTGGTAAAACAGTAACTGCTATTAATATTTATAATGTATTATTTAATTATACTCCAAAATGGAATGTATTTATAATTATACCAGCATCATTAAGAAATGATCCTTGGTTAAAAGATTTGAAAGAATGGTTAGGAAAATCTGACACTGAATTAAGAACGAAACGTATAGAATTTATTCATTATGATTCTCCTTATGCAGATAGAGATTTCTTAGAAAAGGTTAAAAATGCTGATCGTTCCTGGCCAACCTTGTATATTTTTGATGAAGCTCATAATTTTATAAGAAATGTATATAATAATATTTCATCTAAAAAAGGTAAAAGAGCTCAAGTAATTTATGATTATATTCAACAAGAAAAAAAAGAAGGAGCAAATGTTAGAATTGTTATGCTTACAGCAACACCAGCAGTAAATAGTCCTTATGAATATGCACTTTATTTTAATTTAATGCGACCAGGAGCATTTCCAGATAATGAAGCTATTTTTAGTCAAATTTATATCTCATCAACAAATTTTGAGTCATTAAATGAAGAAACAAAGAATATGTTCCAAAGAAGAATATTAGGATTGGTATCTTACTATATTGGAGCTACACCAGATAAGTTTGCACAAAAGACAGTATATTATAAAAATGTAATTATGGGAGAGTATCATGAAAGAATTTATCAGCATTTTGAGGAAATAGAAGAAGCAATTGAGAAGAAAAGAAGAAAGATGGCAAGAGGTAAAGTAGGTGATGAAATGTCAACTTATTCTTCTTATACCAGACAAGCATCAAATTTTGTTTTTCCAACTACAGGAATTATATCAGGTGAAGAAAGACCAAGACCAGGAAAATTTAGAATAAAAGACCAAGATGCTGAAATAGTTGATGAGGGAAAAGATAAAGAGAAAATTAATGAAATTAAAAAATCAAATAAAACAAATAATGATTACATTAAAGCAATCAGAGATTATGTAAATAAATATATTGATTATTTGAAAAATCTATTAAGAAAAGACAAAGAAAAGAAACATACTCTAAATGATGATGTTACTACATTTTTTAAAAAATACGATGGAAATTTTGATGAATTTCAAAAATCAATGGAAGGTAAGAGTGGTGTTTATAATGCTTTATATGATTGTGCTCCAAAGTTTATTCATATAATATTTAATATTCTAAAGTCAAAAGGTCCCACTTTAGTGTATAGTAACTATGTTGAAATGGAAGGTTTAATGGTTTTTAAAATTTATTTAAGTTTCTTTGGATTTATTTCAATAGATGACGATAAATTTTTTAAGAAAGAGAATATAGATAAAAAACAAGATAAGGACCATTTCAGATATATGGAATTTCATGGAGGTATTGATAATCAAATAAGAGATATTAATAAAAAAATATTTAATTTAAAAGAAAATAAAGATGGAAAATTAATTAAAATAATTTTAATTTCACCAGCAGGAACAGAAGGTATTAACTTAAGAAATACTAGACAAGTTCACATTATAGAACCATATTGGAACGAAGTTAGAATAGAACAAATAATTGGAAGAGCAATTAGAATTTGCTCGCATGCGGATATTCCAATGAAAGAAAGGAAAGTAGAAGTTTTTAGGTATAAAATGATTAGAAGTAATGGAAAAGAGACTACAGATGAAAAATTAGAATCTATAGCTAGAAAAAAGAATAATTTATTGGCATCTTTCACTGATGCAGTTAAAGAAGCAGCTATTGATTGTGAAATTTTTAAAAATCATAATATGATGGGAACAAAATACAAATGCTTTAAATTTAATCAAAATTCTTTATTTAGCAATCCAATTGGAGCAGCTTATGCAACAAAACTTGACTATGATTTTAAGATGAATGATGGTTCAAATTCTAAAGACTCTTATAGACAAAAAATTAAAGTAATGAAAATTAAAGCAGTGAAGAAAATTAACGATGGAACATATTCAGAACAAAAAAATTACTGGTTTCACAAAGAAACAGGTGTAGTTTATGATTTTGAAGAGAATTATGCAATCGGTAAAATAGAGAAAGACAATGATGGAAATGAGTATAAACTAGATAGTGACACATATATAATTTCTGTAATCATTGATATCCCAAGTTTTAAGCTATTTGATTAATCATTTTTTTTATTCGTGAGTGGTAACTATCTTTGTTATTTCTAAACATATCTGCAGCTTCTCTATTAGCAGGTGAAAAAGGATTTGGATCAATAAGTAAAGATCGTAATGATAATAAAACAGTCCTAATATTTTGAGTTGGTGTCCATTCTCCTTGTAGAATATCAACACATATTTTTCCATCCTTATAGATATTAGGATGGAAAATCGGGCTCGTAAATTTAACAGCTGGTGGTCTCACTGGATAATTATCATTAAATTGAATATCTATTTTATATTTACCACCTTCAAATGGCGAATCTTTAGGTCCATCAATTACAGCTTTCCATGAAAAAATATCATCAGAATTAATAACAGTAATTCCTTCGATAGATTCATTTTGTATAACTGATAACTCTTTACATAATCTTTTAGTAGCGAATGACATTAAAATATATAAATATATTTTAATTACATTAGAATTCAAATTTTTTTAATTTAAATAAAATTTAATAAATTATTTGATTGGGAATCCATAACATTAGTAAAATTATTAATTGGCATTTGTTGTGGAACTTGGACAGATTGTGACATTTCTGGTTGATTAATATTCATGTAACCCATTGATGAGGTAACATTATTCATATTTGGTAATTGTGTTGGCATAGCTGCAGCTTGATTATTAATTGGCATTTGAACAGGAGTTGTTGGTGCCATAAATTGATTTCTTGAAGTAATATCTGGTGATTGAAAATTAAAGTTTTGTAAACCATTAACCATTTGGTTAGGAGTCATAAGACCTTGCATATTATTATTTTCTTGTTGATAAGGTGCTACTTGTTGAATCATCATTGGATCAATTTGACTTGGTGAAATTGGACCACCTTGCATACCTTGCATACCTTGCATACCTTGCATACCTTGCATACCTTGCATACCTTGCATACCTTGAAATTGTTGTTGCATACCAGGATATTGTTGTTGTAAACCAGGAAATCTAGTTTCATCAATATCAGTATTTAAAAGACTTTCCATATCTTCAGAGCTAGATATATCTGCTCTTTTAGATTGGTTTTTGCTACCCTTTTTTCCTTTATAGGAATTATTAGATTGTTTTTTTGAACTTTTTTTACTTACTTTTCTACTTCCTTTTATAGACTTTTTATTAGGCATTATATAATCTATTTAGAAATAAAATTTTTAAAGTAATTTATTATTTTTTATCAGAAGATTTTTTACTTTTTTTAGCTTGAACTTTTATTTCTTTTAAAGTATCCTTAAGTTTTTTATTTTCTAATTTTAACTTTTGAAATTCTTCTTTATACTTTTTTTCTAAATCATGAATTAATTCCTCCTTTAATTCACTAAAAGTCATTTTTTGGAAAAAAACAGAAGAACCTAATTGAACGGACCAAGTTAATTGACCATTTGATAAGATTAAATAACCTTTATCCATATCTATTTTTTTAAGAAAACCTCCTAACCTGAACATTTTATCTCCTGTTTTAGTGTCAACAGTAAAGTATCGTAAATGAGCATCTAATGCTACTTTTGAAATATCTTCTACTTTTTTGTATTCTTCTAATTTTTCTTTTATTTCTTTAGGGGAAAGTTTATTTTGATATGAATTATCAGTTTTTTGCTTATCTTTAGTAAGTCTTTTAGTTTTATCACTCATTATAGAATAATTTAGAAATTTATTTCTAAATTATTTTAAAAAAATTCTATGTCTTAAACAACATTTTTTACTACTAGTAAATTTAAATTATTTTAATAATAATAAATATAACTGAAATTATAATAATAATAAAAGCTAAATATAGTTTATAATCAACTTTATTCTCATTTGAATTATTTTTGGTAGCATTCTGTGGCATTACAGCTAATTTTATTTGGTCTTCAGAAAAAGTTTCAATAATATTAAAATACTTTCTATTAATTTCCCTATTATCTATCATTACAGATCACTAGAAAATTACTTTATGTAAAAACTAAAGTAAAATATGGTTCCACTGATAATTAATAATAATATAATTGAAATAATTATAATCATAAAAATATTTTTTTTTGATTTAGGTGTTTCTTCTTCTTCAATATCAGAATTATCTTCTGATGAATCTGGTGATGACTCTTCTTCAACTGGAATATTATTAAAAATTTGATGAGTCCTATCTTTTATTTTAGAACTTATATCAGACCCTATTCCAATAGTTGAACCCTGTTTAGTTTCATCATTAATTTCTTGTTCAATTAATTCTTCAGAATAAACATGTTCTAAAAGAAATCCATTAGAAAATGGTTCAATAGTGTAATTATATTTCATATACTATTTTTTAGAAAAAACTAAACTATTTTTTTAAAATTATAAATATTATTAAAATATATTTTGCTTCTTTTAAGGACATACCACGATTTTGTTTCATTAAATTAACTACATCAGGAATAAATTGAGTTGGGAATATTTTACTTAGTCCATCTAGAGCTTCTGGTGATAAAGGACAATTTTTCTCTTTTAATTTTACAACTGATCCAAATTTTTTATTAAATAAAGTAATATTATTTCTTTTTCTTTTTCTTTTTTGATTTTCGTGTTAGCAATGGATTTTCAAATCCACAAGTGCATTTAGGACCAGAAAATTCAGACTTACATTTAATACAAACTATAGATTGTTTAATTATATTCACTTTATGAATGATTTTAGGTTTTATTTCTTCTGATTTAACACTTTGATTTGTAGAGTCTATAAACATTTTCACTTCATCACAGCCAATACAAATAAATTGGTCACCATATTTAATAGCATATTTTTCAGAACTGATATTACTAGTTGTTGAATCTGGTATAATAATATTTGAATCGCATATAGAGCATCTCATAAATTAATCATGTTATATCTTCATAAAAAAAATTTCAATTTTTAATGCCGATAACTATAGTCATAATAGTCACATCTACATTTTTTGCAGAAAGTATATCTTTCTCCATACATACAGTCTTCTCTTTCAGTAGTCCATTCATGTCCTCCGTTATTATGACATCTTTTTGCTATTTCGATATTAATATTTTTACATATCTTTTTAATTTTTTCAATTTCATTCTGATAATTATGCTTTAGATTAATTAAATTATTTCTTAATTGATCTAAAGCATCTATAGAATCTATATTAATTTCATCTAGATTAATATTTGATGATGGGAAATTCATTATTTAATTTTTTAGATTAATTAGGTAATATTTAATCAATTTTTATTTGGCTATTTACTATCATTTCTACGAAATGAATGTGACTATACTATATTACATAGTAATAAAATGTTTGAATTGATTTTTTGCGAAGCAAATGACTAAGTTCATTCACTTCGTGAATGTTGCGAAGCAAATAATTTGAGGAAAAGAACTTTACTTCGTAATGCGTTCCAAAAATCAATTTTTATTTGGCTATTATATTACTTTTGCAAAGCAAATAGAATGTTGCGAAGCAAATGTTATCATTTCTACGAAATGAATGTGACCTTATTTGCAAAAATGCTTTTCATTTCTACGAAATGTAATCAATATTTATTTCTTTCTTCTTTTTCTTTCAAACTAATTAAGTTAGCCCAAATTTCAGTCGAGTCCATTATATAAAATAAATATTTTTTAATTAATATTGCTTTTTCAATTTCAACATCAAATGTTTTTGAAATATATAGTGTCATTTCATCAAATATATCAGTAAAATAATTGTAATTTTTTAATAGAAAACTCCCGTGTCTTTTGTGATAACTTTCAACTGTATCATCGTCAATATAAAATAAAATAGCTGAAGGTTTTTGACTAAATTCTGAATTACAAGAAACAATATTTTTTATATCGTTCCAAAGTAGGTTCCCAATTGAATGCCTACCAATATTTTGTTTATATTCTTCATAAATTTCAGATATTTTTCTTGTTTCATATTTGAAAGGGTATATTTTATCAACTCTTGAAAAAGAACATCTATTTGCAATATAGATTACATTAAATGGTAGTTCCTCACCAAAAACTTTTTTAATTAACTCAAAAAAATTAACTTTTTCAAGATTAGATAAATTTATTTCTTCATCTATAGACTCTTGAGTTTTGTAATTAAAATTTAAGTGATATCTGTAATATCCTAAAATATATTCTTTATATTTCACAACACGAATATAAGATTGTAATAGATCAAATTCATTCTCATTTGCCAATTTATAATTTTTTGTTACAATTATTTCTAAAATATGAAATGCTTTTTTAAATATAGAATCCATATTTCCTAATAATTCTGTAATTAAATTATCATCTTTAATTTTATCTTTAAGATTCTTTTCTAATAAATCGTCAAATATATCGTAATAGTTATTTTTATACTTATTAAGAATAAGATCAAAATAATCAATAAAAATTTTATTAGTCGGTATTAAAGTTGAAACTTCAAATAACAAAAAATCACATATATCTTTTGAGGTAAAATAAACAAAAATAAAATGATTAATATCATCATATTTTAAATCTTCTATAGTCAACTCTTTTGGTAATGATTTAATATCTACAAATGAATCAACACTAGAAATAGTTGAAATTGTTAAATCGGTATATAAAGAAGGTGTTCTTAAATTATCAATTGGAATAATAGAACTATTATTGGATCCACCCTTAATTTTCTTTGCAAATAAATATTTTTTTTTATATTTTAAATATTTTTTTTTGAAATCAATACTCATTACATTTAAATACAAAATAATTTTAAAAAACTCTTTTTTTAGCTGCTTCAAATAAATCATAATATGCTTCAATATATGAATCATATGATCTATTTCTAGCAGTAGCATAATCATCTAAAGTTTTATAATATCCTGAAGTATCCTCAAATTTTAAAATTGCATCTGGTAGATTAATATCTTTATTTTCTTCTATTAATTTAACAAAGAAATCTATTACAATTTCATTTGCTTTAAAAGTTCCACTTTGTTTTAAGTAAAATAATTTAATTTTATCAAAATTATAAGCAATTGCTCCAATTCCAACCACAGAAAGGATAGAATACATATATATAATGTATAAAATAAAAAATGATTTTGTTAAAATAAGAATATTATAATTAAGTGGAACTTCTTTTAATTCCAAGAATATCAATATGTTTAGCAACCATTAACCAATCTTCTTTTTTCATATCATCAATAAATTCAGTTTTTAGTTTATCAATACTTTTTCTATTTAATTCTGCAATAATCATATCTTTGTGGTCAAAGTGTCTACCATACATTGAAGTATTATCACCTTTAATTCTTATACAGACCTCATCTTTAATGACAGCTTCTTTAACTTCTTTATTATCTTTTTGAATAGAAATAATTTTTCCAAGATGAACTTTTTTATCAGTAACAACAGGAGTACCTTTAGTAAGTTTTCCTGATTTAACTTTAATTCCAAATAATAGATCATCATTACCTCCTCTCATATAAATATGGTTCTTTAATATGAGAAGTTCACAAGGGAAGATAGCTTCTCCAGTTTGTGATAAATCTTTTTTTCTATCTTCTTTAAAATCTTTCTTTAATTTTTTATATTTTTCAACTAATTGATAAATTACCATATCATGGCAAAATGTTATATTATTTTCTTGACACATTTTAACATATTCTTCTTCTTGTTTTCCAGGTAATTCTTTAGAATGAAAATATAATATAACTCTGTTTTCTTTACTCAATTCTTCTTCAATCATAGCTGAATATCTATCAATTGTTTTTTTACTAAAAGGTGCTATATCTCCTCTAATAACAGGAATTTTTTCTTCTTTTAGAATATTATAACCAGCATCAAGTTCTCCAATAGTAGGAGCAACTAAATATATTCCTTTTTTATCCCATTCAAAAGATTTCCAGAATCTTTCATATTCATTATTAGCTTTATCAATTGTATCGGATTCTTTCCCAGTAACTTTAAAAATACTTGAACCAGCAATACAATTATCTAAATTAGATCCAATTAATCTGATACCGAGAGAAGCTTTAACACTGTTATGTGATTTCCAAGTAACTTTATTTCTATCTTGTGTTAGTTGTGGTGGTGTAAAAATATTTCTAATGTTAGCTATTTTTGACCCTTCTGAAGATGTTACTACAACTTTATCCCCAACATTTAATGTTCCATTAGATAAAATTACATCTAAAACCCATCCTAATTTTGTATCTAATGTATTTTCCATAATTGTTGCATCTAATTTATCTTTATATTTAATTTTATTACTCATCCAATTCTGAGAGATATAAACAATCAAAGACAAAAGATCAGATAGACCTTCATTAGTTTGAGTGCAAATAGGAACAATTGAATAAGTTTTATTTGGAGTTTTATTATTAAAATAGAAAACTGCATCAATATCAAACTTTGACATTTCATATTTTAAGTCTTCCATCATGCTTTGTAAAGTCAAGACTGTAGACTCATCCTGTTCTTTAAAAACTTTTCTTAAGTTGATTTCATTAGATTCTTTCCATCCATAAACCATATCAATCTTTGTGGCAGCAATTACAAATGGAATATTTTTTTCTTTTAGAAGTTTAATAGATTCCTCTGTCTGAGGTTGGACACCTTTATTTATGTCAATTACTAGAATAGCGATATCACATAAACTTGACCCTCTATCTCTCATAGAAGAGAATGCACTATGTCCTGGTGTATCGACAATTAGTAATCCAGGTATATTATGTTCTACTGAAAACTTTCCTTTTATATTTTTGGTAATTTCACGAACATGTTCTATGGGGACAAATGATGATCCAATACTTTGTGTAATACCACCTGCTTCCCCTTTTTGAATTTTTGTTCCTCTAATACAATCCATTAATGAAGTTTTTCCAGCATCAACATGACCCATAAAACTAACAACCGGTGATTTTAAATCATCATGAATATTAACATCAGATTCATTAATAATAGGTTCTTCTTTAGGGGTATCAACTACAGTAGGTTTAACTGAAGTAAAAGCATATCTTTCCAATATTTTCTGTCTTTCTTCATCAGAAATCTTTTTATTACTATTTTTTTTCTTAGACGGCATATTTATTAATACTCTAAAAAAAAAAATATTTTTTTCAATTTTTAATTGTCCAAATAATTCCTAAAAATGAACCACATATCATTCCATTTTTAATAGAATTAATATACAAGTGAGGATAATAATTAAAATCGTCTTTTTCCTCATAAAAGTAAGAAGTTAAATTGAAACTAATTGTTGCTCCAATAACTCCACCAATTAAACTAGAAGTAACTAATCTCACTAAAGAAGGCATTATAAGTTATAGCTAATTTCTTTTTAATTATTTTCTAGGATAATTTACTATGAATATAAATCATAATAAATTAAATTTCATTTCGGGTCCTGTTAGTGTTTTTAAATTGGAAGGAAAAATAAACAATATAGAAAAAAAAATTATATTATTTGGTGATATTCATTTAGATCCTTATGACCAGACTGATTGCAAGAATTATAATAGTATTACTATTAAACAGTATCTTCATGATATCTTCTCAAATACAGAAAATAAAATAGATTTTTTTATAGAAAAAGACTACATATATTTTTATAATAAAACAACAGATAATTTTGTAGGAAATTATTTAAATCAGATCAGACAAATGGATTTTTCAGAGTATAAAAATATAAGAGTTCATACATCAGATATGAGAAATGTCTCGTATAAAAATAATTTTAGTATGAAATTTATTCATGATGATCTATTTGTTAAAAATCTATTTCTAAGGGAAAAATTTAATCCTTCTGATTTTAATATTTTAGAAAAGGTTTTAAGTGAAACTAATAATTTTATAAATATAGTTATTTCTGCATTAAATTCATCAGCAAGTGATTTCAAAAAAAATTTAGATGATTTAGAAATGGATGATCCTAGCTTTATTTTTATAAAAGATATCTATAAGTTATTTTTCAAAGTAAAAAATAAAATTATAAAAGATTCAATTAGAAGTATTATAAAAATAATATTAAAAGTTATAACTAAAGTGAGATCTGATTTTAATATTAAATTTAGTGAATTTAAAAAAGAATATGATAATAATATCATATTACAAAATGAATCAGATAATACTAAATTATTTGATAATTTTAAATATACATTTCTTGATTATAGAAGTAATTTAATAACATTTTTTTCTATAATAACAGACTTGTATACTGTTAGGAGAATTTTAGATAAGGACTATTTAAATAATATAGTTTGTTATACTGGTGATTTTCATACAAAAAATTTAGTTAGTATATTAATAAATTTCTTTAAATTTGAAATGGTAAATTACTTTAGTCAAATAGATTTCTATGACAAAAAAGAAATGAAAAATGTAAAAAGCAAAAATTATTTTAATAAACTTTTTACAAAGAATTATAATTTTCCGAAAGAGATAGAACAATGTATAAATTTATCTAAATTTAAAAAACCGCTAATTGACCTAAAAAAATCTATTTAAGATTATTTTTACTTTTCTATTAATTTATGAATATCCAGGATAAAATTAAATTAATAGAAAAAATCTTTAAATCAGATATACTATTTGAATCATCTAATAACATAGGAAGTTATCGAACATTTTTGTGTGAAGATTATGATAATTTAAATTTATATATATGTAAAAAGAGATTAAGTGATAACATCGATCCAATAAAATATATTAAACAGTTATCATTAAGTAGTATCAGAAATACACTATTTAATTCATATTTAGATATAAAAAAAATAGGGGAAGAAGATATAAATAATTGGACAGAAAAGATAATTTATGATAAGAAAAACTATAATATCCAAAAATTTAGGAAAGAAAATAATTCTTTATTATGTTATTCAAATTTAGAGTTAGATGATGATAGTTATGAACATGTTTGGATAAATAATCCATATACTTTAGTTATAATTGAAAATAAGACTATTTATTTGAAGATAGCTTTTGAAATTAACAATAATTACCAAAACGAAATTTTAAAGAATTTCATTAGTTGTTTAGATAAACTTGAGATTGCATTAAGTGGAAAATAAATATTGAATTAAATATGTTTAAACAATATATATCTTATATAATAAAATGGGAGTGCCAGGATTCTTTTTATGGTTATGGAAAAAGTATAAGAAAACTAATTTTGTTTTCAGTAAAGGTAAAGTAAATGATGATGAACTTTATCAAAAAATTAATTCAATTGATTATCTTTTAATCGATGCTAATTGTTTAATACATCCAACATGTTTTAAAGTTTTAGCTGAAAACCCTGATTATCAGAATCAGGATTCGTTAGAGAACAAAATGATGAATGCGGTATTAGAATATATAGATAAATTAATAAGTTACGCAGATCCTAAAACAGGTGTTTATCTAGCAATTGACGGTGTTGCACCAGCAGCTAAGATAAAACAACAGAGATACAGGCGTTTTAAGTCTCATCACGATAGAGTGATGTTTGATAATATTAAGGCAAAACACAACAAACAAGTTTTAAAAGGATGGAATAATTCAGCTATTACACCAGGAACAGAATTTATGGAAAAGTTACATTACAAGGTATTAGATTGGGCCAAAAAAAATAAGAGAAAGATTATATATTCATCATGTAAAACTCCATCTGAAGGAGAACATAAGTTATTACAGTTTATAAGGGATAATATTAAAGAAGGGCTTCAACAAAGTTATGTAATGTATGGTTTAGATGCTGATTTAATTTTCCTTTGTCTTTCAACAAGATCTCCGGATATGTTTTTACTAAGGGAAGCGACAGAGTTTGATAACAAAAGTAACAAGGAAGATCTAAATTATGTATCAATTGATATAATGAAAGAGTTAATTATAGATACGATGGAAACATTAGCTTCAACAGAAAAGACAAAAGGATATTTATTAGAAAAAAAGTATCATAATGACATAATAAGTGATTTTATTTTCATTTGTTATTTATTGGGTAATGATTTTCTGCCTCACTTACCGGCTTTAGATATTTATGGAAATGGATTAGATATTTTACTGGAAAAATATATGGAGTTAATTGGAAATTATGGTTATAAAAAGTTTATTGTAGAGACAGGAAAAAAACCTTCAACTATAAATAAAAAATTATTCATTGAATTTATATCTTATTTAGCATCAGAAGAAAGTGAAACTTTAAAGAATACTCATACTTCAGGAAAAAAGCATTACAAATGTAATTCAACTGACCCTTATGATATAGAGTTACATCGCATAGATAATATATATTTTAAAGTGGAAAATCCTATCATGTTAGGTTCAGATGAATCTGAATTATGGAAAAAGAGATATTACCAATATCATTTTCACTTGAGTGATGAAGAGATTAATAATTATGTAGATAAAATGGTAGAAGAATATATTATAGGTTTAAAATGGGTAACTAATTATTATTTTGATGGTTGTCCGTCATGGGATTGGTATTATCCTTATAATTATCCACCGTTTTTGGAAGATATTCGAGATTTTTTAGTAAAAAAGAAAAGTTTTAATATTAACAAACATAAGTTTAATTATGGGTCACCATTAAAACCATTTAATCAACTTTTGTTAGTTCTACCTCCTCAATCATCGTATTTACTACCAAAAGATTTGAGAAAGATTGTTCATAATCCAAATTCTAGTTTAGCTTACATGTATCCAACAACAATTAAACAAGATTTTATTGGTAAACATAAATATTGGATGGCACAACCTTTATTGCCATCTTTTGACATTAATCATGTAAGAAGGATATATCATAAATATGAGGGAGGAATACCAAGTGATGTATTAAATAGAAATAAGAAATTAAAAATATTTACTTTCTAAATATGAGTCACAAATGAATATAAAGATCAAAAGTAAGATTGATTTATTAGAAGGATAGATAAAGAATTTTAATTTATTAATATTCTATTTTCTAAACGCATTTTAAAAACAACAAGAAAGACATAATTTAATTTAAAAAAGTAATTTAATTCTAAATTAAAATATAAATTAAATAATAATGGATTCAAATGAAAAAAAATACAATAAAATTGCATATAGAATAGAAACTATTCAAGATATAGTAAAAGATAAGAGCGTAGACTCAATTATGGATTTTGATGGCGAAGAAGAGCTAGAAAGTGCTACTAATTCAGAAGATATAAGAAATTTATTACCTAAAAAATATTTAGATTTTAATACAACTATAAAACAATTAGGTGGGAAATTATTATATATTAAAAGTGGTTCAACTGGTCATACTTTTAAAGGAGTTCATCCAGAAGATAACGATAAACCTAATTATGCTGTAAAAGTAGTAGCCTACCCAAAAAAAGAGAATTATGGGGATTTGTTTAATGTTAAAAGACCGGAGAATGCTGAACTTTTGATGATAAAATTACTTTCTTTTTTTGTAAGAAATAATCAAACACCACATATTGTTTTACCAATGACAACATTTAATACAAGTATAAAACCATTTTTAAATTTACCAAAAAATAACATAGTAAATAATAAAAAATTTGATCAATTTGTAAAAAGATATAAAAAAGGAGAATATTATGAAAATGTTTCAGTATTAATATCAGAGTGGGCTAATGCTGGAGATTTATTAGATTATATTAGAAGAAATTACAAAACTTTCAAGATAAATCATTGGAGAACATTATTTTTCCAGTTTTTATCGGTGATGGCAATAATTCAGGCAAAATATCCATCTTTTAGACATAATGATCTAAAAGCTAATAACTTATTGGTAAATGAAATAGGAACAACTCATAGTAATTCTAAATTCCAGTATAAAATTAATGGTCAATCTTATATTGTTCCAAATATTGGATTTCAGATTAAACTATGGGATTTTGATTTTGCATGTATTCCAGGATTAATTGATAATAGTAAGGTAAGTGCTGATTGGACATCAAAAATTAATATAAAGCCTTCAAAAAATAGGTATTATGATGTTCACTATTTTTTCAACACATTTACAAAGAAAGGATTTTTTCCAGAATTTTGGACTGAACCAGAAATTCCGGTTAAAATAAAAGAATTTGTTAGGAGAATTGTTCCTGAGAAATATAGAAAGGGAGATATGGTTAGTGATAGGGGAAGAATTTTAGTAGATGAAGAATATCTAACTCCTGATGAAATTATAAAAACTGACAAGTTATTTAAAGTAATGAGACTACAAGATTAAAGAGCAAGTTTTTGAGTAGAAACCGGGTATTCTGAATCATCTTCATATTCAGTTATTTCAATATCTTCTGGAATCAAAGAATTAATAGTATCTAATAAGTTTTCTTTAGCTTGAGTATTTTTATCATAGTTAAAAAAGAAGTTTATTTCTTCTTTTTTTTCAGATGATTCTTCTAATTGTTTAATCTTTGAAGGTAAAATTTTGTTAGGTTTTTTAGGCTCATTAAAATTATGACCTGTTAAAATTATTCTATTGATGTTAAAAAATCCAAGATAATTATTAAATATAGTTTGACTAATAAAAATGCTATTTGTTTTATCAAATTTAAAGTTCATTTCTAATTGTATTTTAACTTTTCCTTTAAATTTTCCTTTTAAATAGTATGTTCCACTAATTTGAAAGGGTAATATTTCTATGGATGTTTTATTTTTGAGTAGATAAATTTTGTCAATTAAATTAATATTTTGAATTCGCATATCACTAATATTACTATTTAATTTTTGACTTAAGAATTTTAGTAAAATTTCTTTATTCGGTGTGCTAACTTTTTCTTTATTAGAATAGTCAACTGATAATGTATTATCAACATTAGGATTAACTAAAGTTTTTAAAAATTTATATAATTTTTCGGCTTCAAAACTATTTAAATTCTCTGAATGATAGTCTATTTCTACAATTGAAACTTTTTCATCGGATTCTTTTTTTTTATCTATAACTTTTTTTTCTTCTTTGTTTTTTGTAAAAGAATCTAATAGATTTTTAACAAAATTATTTATTTTTTGTTTACAAAGAAAGTAAATTACAGATATTAGAATAAGTAATAAAAGTATTTTATTTAGATATTTAGATTTGATTTTAATCATTAAATATCTAAATAAAAAAAGTTACATTTTTAACCGAATATTATTCTTAATCTAATTCTGATTCTGGCATATATGGATTATCCTCATCTTCATAATCATCTAAATCTAGAGCATCTAATTCTTCTTTTTGATCATATTCTAGTTCTTTTACTTCATCAATAGAAATATCAGTATTAAGTAAATCTTCATAAGAGCTAACTACCCTATTTTGTTCATTCAAAAATGGGCAATCAGAATCTATGATTAAGATTTCTTCAAATTTTCTAAGATTAAAATTTTCAACAGGTTTCCAAAATACATTAAATGAATAAGATATTAATGATATAATTAAGTTAGTTATTGATAATTTATTATTTGTTGAATTATATTCTAATAATCTATTAAAGTTATAAATAATAAAGAAAAGTAATTTTGTATCCAGATTATTAAGTGAATTTATAATTGATACATCAATAAATTCATGATTAAAGTCAATATTGATGTTATCTGGAACTTTAGAAACTGGTGATTTATTTAAAATATATTTGACATGTTTAAAAATTGCCTTTTTACCTTCATTGTTTCGAACATTAAATTTCCTAATTGATTTTATGAAACTATTAACTATTTCTTTTTCTTCAAAACTATAGATAGAATTCTCTTTTTTGCCATGTCTTATTCTATAAATAATACTAATAATTCTTAAAGAAAGATATTTTAGATGTAATACCCTTTTTTCAATTAATTTATTTATTAATTCTGAAGAATCATCAGTTTCCAGAATATTTCTCCTTCTTTCATATTTATTAGATAAACCTAACATTTTTAATTTATCTCGAATTGAATAAGTTATTTTTAGGTAAGTATTATTTCTACCTTTATTAAATTTATTATCTTCGAAATAGCCTAAGTATTGAAGATTAACAGCATCATAAAAAACTGATATATTTTTAGATCTATCTTTATAATAATACACATCTCTTCCTACATGCTTATTCTTTTTTTCAAAAATAATTTTATTTTCAGATTCCATAACAGAAAATCCATTTGATTTTTGATTACCTAAATGATCATGATCAATAAAATATTTTGTGTCTTTTAAAAATATATCTTTTCCATCTACCTTAATCTTTTTACCAACAATTTTAGTAATTTTATCAATAAAATCATCTACATAATTAATAATTTTATTATTAGTTGATGACTCATATCTTTTCTCAAATTTACTTAAAATTTTTGTAGTCTTAATTTTATTTTTTTCTAATTGTTTAATATATTCTTTTGTTTCATTAATAACATTTATTTGACGATTACTATCTTTTGCTTCCATATTTTTTTCAAATTTATTAATTTCTTTTTCGGAATATTTATGATTAAAAGGATTTAATTTACATTTACTACATACTTGTTTATCATCAGGAAAATCATGTAATTCACCAGATATACAATATTCATTTAACATTTTCTTATAATAGTCAAATTTTAACTGATTTATAATATGTTGATAATCATCAACAGAAGAAGTAGTTTCAGCTTCCTTTTTTAATTTATTATATTTTAGATTACATAATGAACAAACCAAATCATTTCCTTCTAGTTTCCAAATATGATATTTCCCATCAGGACAATTAGTAGTTTGATTAAGTTCATTATTGTAACTTTTTTCATTATGTGTATTTAATTGTTTTGTTGTAGATTCACAAAATTTGTTATCAGGTTGACTTATAACAGAAATATCCTTAGTAATAAAAGGTAATTTATTAACAATTTTCTTAATTGTTTTACCATCAATTTGAAAGTTTTTATTAGATTCTTCTTCGATTCTCTTTACAATTTCGGTATCACTATATAGAGTTTCTAATTTATCTCTAATTCTGGTAGCTAAAATTTGGTAAAGATAATTTTTATTATCTGAATTTATATTTGCTTCCATAATACTGTTAACCAAATCAAAAAGTGTATGAATAGCAGTAATATGTAGACTAGAATTAAAAGATTTTTTATCTGTCTTATTATTTACTGAGAGCCAATAATAATTACCAACTAATATACAAGTAAAATAATAAACTACATAGCAAAATAATGGAAGTTTTAGAGCAGATATTTTTTCTTTTTGATTTATTCTAATAAATAGTTTACCAAAAATCTGTTCTTTTAGTAATTTAAATCTATAGAAGTTACAAATTTTATCATCTTTCAACCCAATTATTTGTCCAGCATTTAAATCACTAACAATCATTAAAATTAAATAGGTAATTATGTTATTATACTTAACCATTTTAAACTGATCAATGTCATCTGACCTAGTAACAAATATATCATCTTTTAATTCAAAGAAAAATAATCTAGTGAAGTCAGGCATTATTCCATATTTTTTAGAATAACTTTGAATTCTATCTTTAGGTTGTTCTTTTAAATAATCATTATGTAATAAAAGTAAATCAATTGTATCTTTTAATATCATTCTTTTTCTCATATTTTTAATACTATCATTACCAATATAAAATGTTAAATTTGTTGTAAATACAAATTTTTCAAGATTTTTTCTAGTGTTAGAAATTACTTTTTTAAACTTGGCATATTTTGGAATTTTATCCAATTCTTGATTAACTACAATACTTGTAGTTAAAAACTCATCCTTTTCTTTGACATAAGTTCCAGTCCAAACATTATTTGGGATATTTAAATATTCTCCACAACTTTTACAAGTGTATTCATTACTTTCGCTTAAGGTGACATATTGTTTAATAAAATTAAACATACCTTGACTATATTCATCTGTATTAATTTTCTTCATTCTCTTTAAATTTTCCCATTTAATATAATGTAAACAAACTGGAGTAATTAATAATTTATTAATATCGATTACTTCCTCTACTTTATCTGTTACTTTGATTATATTTTCTACCTTTTTTTCTAATTCAACTTCAGGAAGTTTAATTATTTTTCCAGATTTTCCTGGAATTTGGCTATCAATATCATCTGATTTTACTTTAATTTCTGGAATTTTATTTAAAAGTGCAAAATTAGTTCCTCTAATAAATAGATTTTTATCAAATTTGTAATCAATATACTTATAGGTATACTTATATATTATGTTGTCTAAATCGTAAATTGTAAGTTTATTAAAGCTACTTAAGTAATCTATTAGTTTTTTTTCAACATTATTATAATAAACTTTATAAATTGAAGCTAACATTGTAAATATATTTAATTTAAAATTCATTTTATTCAAGTTTACATATTCTTTTATATCTGGAATATCATCTTCTGGATTAAAAATCCAATAAAATAAATATTTTTCTTTACTAAAAAAAGTTTTCTCAACAATGTTTCTAAATGCAACAAAACCATTTTTAGTTTTCATTACTTTTCTCACATCAACTAAATTATCTTTAGAAAAACACTCAATCGGATATTTAGAAGGATTCCATATTACTCCATTAACATTAATATCAATATCGTCATTACCTACTCTAGTTTCGACTGTCTTATCTTTTGATTTATTATTCTTAATATTGGAATATCTGATACAAGTTGTTGGTTCTTTTGGTCTAAATTTAAATCCTTTATAGTCTCTAAAGTTAACATAAGCATATTTTCTTATATTTTCTAAATCACCAAGTAAATCTAAATCAGATGTTTTTTCTGATTCTTCTAATTTTTGAATAATTTTTATTTCTTCAAAGTCATTATATAAAACTGCTTGTTTATAATCCAATGGTTTATAAAAATAACTCTCTGCTTCTAATTTTAATTTTGGATTTTCTTGATAGGCTTTAGAATATAGATTTTTTACTTTACTAATTTTATTTATAATATATTTAATTTTAGTTGCATCTCTTTCTTTTAAGTCCGCATTTGATTTTACTAGTGCTTCTGGATCATATTTTTCAGAATCTTTATGATACCTTAAAAAATCATCAGTAATGGGGATTACAACCTGATTTGTAAATAAGAATTGAACATATTCTTCATTTTCTTTAAAATCTAGTTCTTTATCTTCATTAAAATCCTGAATATAACTATATATTTCTTCTGCTAAGCCATCTCTAATTTGCTTTGAAGTTAGAAACTTTTGAATTGTAGTAAAATCAACAATTTTAGATTGTTTTGCATACATAACTTCAATATATTTATATTCAGCATTATCTTCTTCTTCTTGTTTTAAAATGGAAAGTATATCTTTCTTTTCTTCTTTTAAGTAAATCAATCTGAAAATTATGGTTTTAAGGATATTGTGAAAATTATCATTTACAAGTATATATTGAATAAAATAGTCATCACCCAAATCTTCAACAAAATTAAGTGTTGATTCAAAATTGATTGGGTTATTTCTAAGTATAATTTTAATTTTTTCCATTGTTTTACCTAATTTAATTACGGATAAAAGATTTTTTATATCATGGAAAAATAAAATAAGTTTTGCATTATTGTCACTATTATAAAAATTATCAATTTGATATGTATTATCTTTTTGATTTTTACTAGTTTCTATAATATTTGTAGCATATAAATCTCTATTACCATCATAAACATAAGCTATAGAAAGGTAAACATAAAAAGCACAGTATCTTTTGATAATTTCAATTATATATTTAAAATTAAAATCATTTTTTATAATTCTTAGTAATTCTTCTTTTGATATATTTTTCTTGATAAATTCTTTAATTAAATCAATTATATAGTTATGAATTGTTACAAAGTTAATTTCCTTTTTGAATATATCAAAGGCTTTTTTCTTTACCAAAAATTGGTTAAATTTATCTATTATGTTATCAAATATTTCATCTAATTGATTAATATACATTATTATATTATATGGGATAATTTAAATATTTAAAAAAAATTTAAAAAAACTTTAGTTTAATATTTTCTAATATTTATATATAGAATATGTCTGATAACATTTTTATTAATGGTGATTTAAATGATATTTTCACAGCAGTAGAATCTGAAAAAATTGATTTGCCTAAATGGCTTAATATTGTAGATAGAAATAATGACTTAACCTCAGATTTAGAGTTAACTCAAATTAATAACCTAAATAACTTATCCGAAACCTCTGTCTTAAAAGGAAACTCAGAAACATCTGTAAATAATAATCAATTTGTTGATAATCTTTCAGCAACTTCATTAGATATTAACGATATTTTTGTTACTCAACAAGGAGGTAATGTTGATAAAAATTTAGCCAGTCCTGACGATATTAATAACTTAGTTAATATGCTTACTTCTGAGAAAGCTAATGAAGATTTTGATACTATTACTACTGTTACTAATACAGCAGCACTAGAAGATCAACTTAAAGATTTACTTGGTGGTAAAAAATTAAACCAAGAAAATCAAGAAGGTGGTTCTAAGAAAGCTTCTAAAAAATCTAGCAAGAAAGCTTCTAAAAAATCTAGCAAGAAAGCTTCTAAGAAATCTTCTAAAAAGTCATCTAAAAAAGCTTCTAAATCTAAAGGTGGAAAGAAAGCATCAAAAAAGTCTTCTAAGAAAGCATCAAAAAAAGCTTCAAAGAAATCTAAAGGTGGAAAGAAATCTTCCAAAAAGTCTTCTAAAAAAGCTTCCAAAAAATCTTCAAAGAAAGCATCAAAGAAATCTAAAGGTGGAAAGAAAGCTTCTAAAAAAGCTTCTAAAAAATCTTCTAAAAAAAAATCAAGAAAATATAAAGGTGAACATCCAGAAGAAGAAAAAGTGGAAGTTGAAGTTGAAGCAGAAGTTGTTGTAGAAGAAGAAAAAGAAGAACCTAAAAAAGAAGAACCTAAAAAAGAAGAACCTAAAAAAGAAAAGAAATCAGGAGGTAATCCTGGATTTAACGCTTTTCAAGATTTAAAAAAGCACGTTGCTGAAAAATTAGGAATTCCAGCAGCAGTTAAAGCTGTAAAGATTGCTGCCGCTGCTAAGAAAGAATTTTCTGAAGGCAAAGAATTAAGCGCTGTTGAAGCATCTCAAGGTTCAATGAAATATTTTGATGATAATATCGAAAAATTCAAGAAAATGTTAAGTGAAATGTAAAAATATTATTAATAAATTAATATTAATATTAATTTATTTATTATAGCTTCATAATATATTTTAAGGTTATGTATGGTGGTAACCCTATTAAGTTTCCTTTACCTATTTCGTCTGTTGTAAATTTATGCTGATGGTTTCCATCATTATCTGTTATATCCAAATTTTTTTCTTTATCTTTTTCGTAAGCTGTAATTTCTAACATTGACCTTTTTTTTTCAGAAAATAGATCTTCAATGCCTGTATAGTGATTATGAAATACATCTTCTTTATCTGATTTTCCAGTATGATTATGACTAGGTAATTGGTTTAAATTAATATGTTTTGATTGTCCAATTAAAGGAGATAAGCGATCATCTCCGAGAATAAAATTACCTATTAAATTAGGAGTTCCATTATTACCATCACATAAAGTCCATCCTTCAGGAATATGTTCTCCATAGAATGTCATTATAATTCCTCTTGGTAATAAATTAAAACTTTTTGAAATTATTAATTCTTCTTTTTCTAATCCATTTTGCATAAGTTCAGAAATATTAGTTAATATTTTTAAGTGAGGTAGAATTTGATCAGATAAAACTGTGTTATTAGAAAATGTTTCACTATATCTACATTTCTTACAGAAATAAATATAAAATAAAGTTAAAATAATAACTATGTATATTTTTTCATTAATATTCATATACATTTTACTAGAAATTTTATAATTTTATTATATATTTTAATTTATAAAATGGAGGCATTATGTCAATAGGTGTAATATCATTTTCATCGTATCCAGTATTATCAGTTGTAAATTCATGCTGATGCATTGATTTTTCATCATTTTCTATAGTTAAATCTCCATAATCATTTGATAAATTACCTGTTAAAATTTTATATCCTTTTTTCAAAGATAGAGTAGATTTACTTTTTTTCTGTTCATATTTTTTAATTTTATGATTATGTTCACCATCTTCATTAGTAGTTCCTGTATGATTATGAGCTGGTAAATTATCTATTGTTAATTTATAAGTAGAACTTCCACCAATAAGTTTATTTTCATCTGCATCATAAGTGTTTCCTCCTAAAATAAATCGACCTTGAAGATTCGGAGTTCTAAAATCATTTCCATCAAGATCTTTTACCGTAGCACCATTACATAACGCCCATCCTTCTGGTATTACACTCCCATAAAATGGAGCGATTGTTCCTTTTTTAAGTAGATTAAATTTTCCAGTTATTCTCAAGTGAGTTGGTAAAGTTAATTTATCTTGTTCTAAAATTAATTTGGAAATTTCTGACAGATTCTTAATACTTTCTATATCTTTTACTAAATTAGAAGGAATATAACTTTCAGATAACTCTTTAGACTCTTTAGACTCTTTAGACTTTTTAGACTTTTTCTTGTTAGAAAATTTTTCAATTCTTCTATTAAATAGAATCATAATAAAAAGAACAGCACAAAGAGTGTATATAAAATCTTTACTAAACATTTATTTATAAATAGTTAGATTTAAAAATAAATTTAGTTTCTAAATAAATTTAGTTTCTAAATAAATTTAGTTTTTTAATACATTTATTTCTTCTCCATCTTTTAAAATTTCTAAGACTTGAGTTTTTCTAGAATCAGATCTTTCATTTGTAGTTTGATATATGTTATCTGCAATATTAAAAGCATCTGATGCTCCATAATCAACAAACCAAATTCTATCATTACATTTTGAAGTTATTCCGGTATTTAACTGTGGAGTATGACCAACAATCATTCTATCAACATCGTAATCTTCAAGAACTTGATTTAATAATCGGTTACAACTTTCTTCAGAGTTATCAATATTACCAATTTTTCTATTCCATAATGGAGAAATATGGAAGCATTCATTTCCTTGACATATATGAGAATTATCTTTTGTTTTGGAAGTAATATTTTTAATAATATCTGGTCCTAATATACTAATATACTTTTCCTTTTTTCCTGGTAATTTGTTTAATAAATATAGTGATAAAACTTCATTTAATTGTTTTAAGCTGTATTCTTGAGAAATTTCTTTTAGAATTCCAGCATGAACAAATAGATTTCTTCCAATTTTTAAGGTAAGTTTTCTAGTGCAAGCTAAAAATTCTGCTAATGGATGACCTGGTTGAAAAGCCCATTTACGTGCTTCCATATCTGTTAATTTTTTTCCAACTCCTTTTAAAAATTCTTTATTACTTTCATCTTGTTCAAATGCATCGGAATTCATTCTTGAAACATATTCCATTCTTCCAGTAACATTCATTAATTCATGATTTCCTATAATAGAATAAACCGCACCACCATCTTTCATAGCTTTATTATGTAAGGTAGTAAAGAATTTTAAAATTTTAATATCAGAATTTTCATCACTTTCAATTGTTCTAGAACATGGTAACTCTCTACATCTATCAATTTGATCACCTACTTGAACTATAACAGTATCTCCACCAATCCAATTTATTTTCTTTTTTTCTTCATTATAGTCAATTACTTTTGCTAATTTTAATGATTCTATAGTTTGATTCCAATCTCCATGCAAGTCACCTATTACAATAATTCTTCTGACTGAATTTAATTCATGTTTGTTTGCTATTTTCATATTTTTATAAAGTTTACATTTTTCATTATAATTTTTTTTATAAATTTTATCCAAGTTTTTTAAATTATTTATATCACTCATTATATTTAAGTAGATTATAAATATTTGCTGATAATTAAAAAATAAAAATTATTTTATTTGTTAACTATATTTAAGATTAAAAATGACTTAATGATTATTACTAATAAAATAGTAAAAAACAAGTCTGATAATTTTTCCATTTATTAATATTAGATAAAAACATTTGCTTGGCAACATTTTATTAATTAATATATACTATTTACTTAAAAATTTCCATAAAAAGATTCGTCAGCAAAAGGAGTTACATTCCAAACAAAATCAATTCCTTCATCTTTCTCTGGTTCTTCTTCAGTAGTCTGGATAACTTCATATTCTTGAACTAGATTTTGGTCCTCAGTAATTTCAGGTTGAGGTTCTACTTGTTCTACTTGTTCTACTTGTTCTACTTGTTCTACTTGTTCTACTTGTTCACTTGAAGGAATATGGTCTTCCATATATTTTATATCTTCAAATTTGACTTCTTTATCTTCTTCTTCTTCATCAATAATATCTGATTCACTATCTTCTTCAATATATTCACTATCTTCTTCATCAATAATATCTGATTCGCTATCTTCTTCAAGAGTTTCAGAATCAATAACTGGTTTTTCAGCTGGAATAGATTTATTAGATTGCGATAAGGCTTGTAATGAAACAACAAAACATACAGATGTTATGATAGCAATAGATGCGTTATTTGTTGCAGTGTATGCAATAAAAATAAGAACTAATAATTTAAATGTTTTACTTTGAAATAGTTTGGCAATAGATGATGGTAACTCTGGAGCAACTAATCCGGCATACAATACTAAAAATAAGCTAATAAAGGAAAACATAGCTTTATTTTCAAAAATTGGATCTAATGTGTTCTTGAGGTTAGAATTAACTTGATTAATGATATCCATTATATTTTAACTTAGAAAAAATTAAAGTATAATTTTTTAAATTAATGATATTTTGTATTTTGTGGAGTTCCGTGGACAAAATGTTTACCTTTACAGTCATCGTTATGTGATGAAGCAGCAGTTTTTCCATCAGCACAACAACCATATCTAGTTCCTGCACAACCACCTACTTGGTTACCTTGATTCATATTACTTATGGTAAATGATCCATCTACTTTTTGACCTTGATTAACCTTAGTTTTGCAGTCATGGTTATCTGATGAAGCAGCAGTTTTTCCATCAGCACAACAACCATATCTAGTTCCTGCACAACCACCTATTTGGTTACCTTGATTCATATTACTTATGGTAAATGATCCATCTACTTTTTGA
>JACKZZ010001674.1_pt1 | contig 34652 bp, 53 predicted proteins | sample 8027871 | NCBI WGS metagenome assembly JACKZZ01 (sample SAMN15724774, study PRJNA655200) | protist metagenome | isolation source: fluorescence activated cell sorting (FACS) single amplified genomes of... | place: USA: West Boothbay Harbor, Gulf of Maine | collected 2000-07-19
CTTGACCATAAAAAAGTACGTAAGTTTGCTTACGAGCAAGGATTGCGTGATGTTGATTTAGTTAAACAACAAGGTGGTCAATGGAAAGTTGTTGGTGAAGCTATGAAAAAACAATATGCTGACGAAGAAAAACGTTTCAAAATGTTTATTGATGAGATGGGCGAAGATATGCCTTTTAATGCTATGGGTGGAGAAGGATTAGAAAAATTTAAAACTGTAGATTACAGAGGTCAAGAAATAAATATTATTGTACCTTCTGCTCATTTAATATCTGAAATGGCTGATAACTCTGTGCAATTAATGGATTACAGATTAGTTAACCGTGCAATGGGAAGCATGTTTAAACAATATGATGAAATTGATAGCATATGGGATAGTGCAGGTATTTTTTACAATGATGCTAAAAAATGGATAAGTTATCAAAATTACTGGGGTAAAGAAACAATAAATCCTTTTATGGAATTAAGTAAAGATGGTACATATAAATTTAAAGGATTACCTACAAAAGATTTAGCTGCTGATGCATTAACACTAACACTTGATTTTTATAACAGAAATTTATTCAAACCAGCTGTGTTATTACGAGCAGCATTTTTTACAAGAGTTTTCTTAGAAGAACAAATGCGATTTGTAGCAGGACACATGGATGGTTTTTTTAATCATCCTTTACATTACATTCAATGGGTAACAACAGGTCCACAAAAAGGTAGAGTTGGCAGGGGGTTACAAAAACTTCTTAGAAAAGAAGGTACTGAAATAACTGATGCTAATAAACTTTTTGATAGTTTTGAATATTTAAATGCTACACAACAATCATTTTCTATGGCTGGACTACAAGGTAGAAGCAGTCTAAGAAATAAAGCTGTGAAATATGTTGCTAAAAAGAAATCACAGTTAAATCCTTATGAGTATGCAGAAGCTGTTGGATTTGAATTGTTGTTATTAAAGAATGACGATATTGCAAGAAAAGTTGCAGAATTTGGATATGGGTCTGATGAGTTAATGGAATGGATGTTTTCAAAAGAAGGTGCATTAGCTAGAGAGAGATTAGTAGAAATGGGTGGTAGTAGATTTAGTAAATTAACTAACGATATGGATTTTATAGACCAGTATTTACAATCAGTTGAAGCTCGCATAAGAATTAAAACAGGTCAATTTCTTAGAAAAGGTGATGAAGTATTTTATGACGACAAAATGAAAACATACAGATACAAGATTGATAAAGCATATACAGGTAACCAGGGATTGCGTGATGCAATATTTATGGATGAAATTAGAACTTTTGATAGATTAGGTACAGTAAACATAGGTGATGATTTAAGAAAACCTTTAAAGAAAAATCAAGAAAGAGATTTTTATAAAACTATTCAAACATACATAGACCCTGATGGTGGAGATATGGATTTAGGATATGTAAAACTATCTGAAGATTTAGTTAAAAGAAAAGATATGAAATTTTTAGCAAGAGTAGAAGATAGATTAGATACTGGTGTTAATATTGCATTTAATCTTTTGATGACTAAACCAAACGCATATCTCTCTAGGTCTGTTGCATTTAATCAATTTAGATATGCTTGGATACTAGATAACTTTAAAAACTTTGATGGTAGGGTTAGAAAACAATTTATAGATGAAGCAGTTCAATTAGGAGTTCCTAAAAAAGTAATACAAGAAATGCGTGGATTTTCTAAATTACCTGCTGGTAGTGTTACTGATTTTAAAGTAGCTGATGTAAATGCTAGAGCATATGGTTTATCTGGTACAAAAGCATTGTTATATGACACAAGTAAACGACATATGTTATCTGATATTACAAGAAACGTATTTCCATTCCCTGAAGTATGGTTTGAGCTAGCTACAACTTGGGGTAAGTTACTAGGTAATAACCCATATCTTTTACGTAAAGGTCAAGTTGCTGTAAGAGGTGCTAGAGGTTCAGGTGCTTTAGGTTACAATGGAGAAGGTTTTTTTGCACCAGACCCAGCAAATGAAGATGCAGATTTATACATTGCACCATTTGGTGGATATTTAGGTAATTTTATTTACGGTAGTGATAGCAAAACAAAAGTTGTCGGCAAAAGTTATGTAACAGGTATTAACTTATTAGGACAAGGTTTTGTTCCTGGACCTAACCCTTATGTAGCATTTGCTTTAAATAAAGTATTACCTAAAAATGGTGTAGGTATAGAGTTTAGAGAAACAATTTTTGGTGAATTTACACCTAATGAAAGTTTTTTAAAACAAGTATTTATAATGTCACCTTGGATGAAAAAAGCATTAGCAGCAATAGGTGGTACTTTTGGAGGAGATGAAAATGCTTCAGATATATACAAATCAGAACTAGAAGCTATGCGTGCTTCATCAACAATTGATATTTATAGATACGGTAAAATAACTGGAGAAGAACAAAGATTATTTAAAAAAGGTGACCTTAATAAATACTTAAAAGAAATTTATGGTGGACCTTTTAATCCTGATAATGTAGATGCTGCTGATATTGATTTAGCATTTATGGAATATTCTAAAAGTAAAGCTAATTTATTGTTTGCAATTAGAGCATTTGTGCAATTTGCTGGTCCAACAGGAATTAAACCTGTATATTACACAGAAGATAAAGATGGAAAACTTTGGGGCGTACAAGTACTTGCTGAAGAATATCGTAAAATACGTGATGATTTAGATGGTGATGATGTTCAAGCAGCAGAAAAATTTCTAAGTGAATATGGTATGGAACATGGATGGTTAACATCAGGTAAATCAATTTCTAAAGAAGGCAGAAGATTTACTACAGCTAGAACACAAGAATGGGCTGATAAAAATAAAGATGTTTTAAAACAATACAAATTATCTTCATATTATTTATTACCAGATAATCCTTCTGATGAAAGAAGTTTTTCTCAATTATATCAAGATAGTGTTATGTTAACACCTGATGAATACAGAAGGTCTGTTAATGATACTATTGGTTATTACAGATATGCTGCTTTTAGTAAAAAAGTAGAAGAATCAGAATTAAATACTAATGAAAAAGTTATTCTTAAAAGATTAGTTAGAAACAGTTTAATACAAGATTTACCTGGTTTTCAAAGTCAGCAATACGGTTTAACAACTGCTGTTAAAGCAAAAGAAATACTTGCAGAAATGAAAGATACTTGGTTAAATCCAAACAGTTTTGCTGCAGGAACAGAAGCAGGTAAAGGTTTTAATGAAATGTGGGAAGTGTGGTCACAATTAGAAGCACAGTCTATGACATATTCAGATACCAACAACCCTGACTGGTGGTTGAGTTCCGAAAAAGATGAAGCTAGAATAATGCGTGTAATGGCACATCAAGTTGCATTAGAGGTATCTAAAAAATATCCTGACTTTTACTATGTATGGATGGGTGTCATGTTAAGATTATTTAGAGATGACACAGAAGCTCTACAATTTAGTAACGTAGGAAAGTAATATGGCAAAATTTGGAAAAAACAAAGTAGATAAAAGTAAAACAATTACTCAACAACAGCCAGATGGTTCAGTACTTTATTTCTATTATGATAATAAGAATAATTATTTAGGATATAGTCCCGAAACATTTGATAATTTACCTACTGCTGGTGGTGCAGTATCATTACCTGAAGATATAACTCCTAATCAAGTTACAGAAGTTGTGGACAGTAGTGGCGCAGAAGTACAAACTACCCCTGTAACAGCTCCTACAGGTAGCTACAACACAGATACAAGCGACTTTAATCAAGTATTAAAACTTAATGCTAATAAATTAAATATAGACCCAGAGTTTATAACACCTAATTTTATTGTTGAGTTTTTAAATGACCCTAAAATTTGGCAAGACACAGCTAAGTTAACTCTTGCACAAAGAAATACTCTTGCCAATATTTATGATAATGGTAGAGGAGATGCGTTAGTTTTTTCTAATAATCTTTCAGAATATAAACAATTAACTGGAGAGCAAGCAGATACACAAGCAAGTATGGAAGCTGCTCAAAATGCTTTAGCAAGTGGTGATTATGAAACAGCAATGTATCTAATACAAAATATGAGTGGTAAAGATACAATTAAATCAGTTGTAGATATAGACCCAGATACAGGCGAAGTTAAGAGAGATGCTTATGGTGTACCTATGACAAAAGATTTTACAGGACATTTTGAACAAGGTCTCGGAGCTATTATGAGTGGTACTGCAAGTTACCCAGAAATATATAAATTTCAAAATTATTTAGAAGAAAATGGAGTTGTACCAAAAGATTATTTCTTAACTAGTCAAGGCGAATATAGTCCTGATTTAGTTGCAACAATAAAACAAATTACAGATTACATAGATACTTATTATTACGTAGCACCTGGTACAGAAGAATATAAAGAAGTTCAAGCACTTGATGATATTGTATTCTTTTCAGACCAAGATATGAAGTCTGAAAAAGCTCAAATGGATAGAAAACTATTTAACTGGGGATTACAAAAATTTATTGAAGATACAAAGCAAATAGAAAAAGCTACTCAAGATAAACAAGATGAAGCTATTATGCAACAGTTATTTGAAAGAGCTACACAAGAATATCCTGATGAAGAAAGTCTTATTGAGTTAATGACTAATACTGCTGCTGAAGCAATAGGTCGGCAATTAACTAAAAAAGAATTAGATAATCTATCTGTAAGTTTTGGTAAAAAATATTCTGCACAAATAATGGACGCTTTTAACGCGTCTAAAGAATTTGATATAAATAACATATTTACAGATTATTTAGAAGGTACAAATATAAAACGTTCAGATGTACAAATGGGTGGATATATGCCTACAGAACGTAGACTAGATGCTGATATGTTTAAAGCTTATAAGTCACCTTCTGAAATTGTAGAAGAAGATATTGAATCACGATACGCTACAGAAGCATCTGCTTATGAAAAAGGTTTAGAAAAGATAAAACAGCAAAAAGCTGTACTTCCATATTTGTTAAGGAATTTAAATGGCTGAATTTGAAGATAATTTTGATAAAGAAATTGAAAAATTAACTGAGGAACAAATAAATAACTATTATAAAAAAGGTATAACAGATGGTTTATCTGATGAACAAAGAGCTTATTTATATTTTAAAGACGAAGCTGAAGCTTATGCTGACGTTATGGATATAGGAGATGATAATTTTCCACCTGACCAACCCGAAGGTAAAGGTCCAACAGAAAAAGATTTATATAAAAATAATCCAGACTCACCTTATCAAGGACTTTATCCAGAAGACATGGCAATTGATGCTATGCAAATGGATGAAGAAGATTTTATTAAAGGATTGGGTGATGAAGAAGATTTTATTAAACAAATAGAAGTAGAAAATAATATACCTAAAGGTTCTATATCAAAACTAGGATTAGCTTTAGACCCTATATCAGAAGGATTAGAGTTTGCATTAAAAGGTGCAGGATTAGGTTCAATAGCTAACTGGTGGATAAAAGCAGAAGCTGCAAACTTTCTTGCAGGGTTAATTAGAGGTGCTGGTGCTGCTAGTGGTGTAGCACAGTTAGGACAATCACAAGCTTTAATGGGTGAAGAACTTACTGCTGATGCTGATGCTATTAAAAATGCTTTTGCACAAAACCTTGGCAATCAAATGAAGTTATCACCTTCTTTATGGTTAGAAAATAAATATGCTGAAAGTAACTTAGGTAAAGGTGAAACACCTTCAGAACAAGCTTTTGGATGGGTTAAGAATATGTTTGGAGCTAGTCAATGAGTAATGTAACTTACGGACCTAATGGTTCACAGATAATAGAAATAGTAAATGAGCAAGGTAAACCTACTGGTAAATATTATGTTGCTGTAGATAGAGGCGACACAACTATGATATTTGAAGTACCTGATGGTTGGAACTTAGATGAGTTAACTGACATAGAAGATAATCAATTAACTTCTCTTGATTTATTACAAGGGTATAAAAACGAACTATATAAATCTAAACAAATGTTTTCTGTTACAAATGAGGAATTAATCTCTGGATTTGGTGGACCTGATGGAGATAGATTTGTAATGATGAGTACTGATATATTTCAATTATCAAAAGATTTTGAAGATGTCGATAGTATTACAAGTTTTTTACAAGGATTAGATTCACTTAAAACATCTGCTTCTTATTGGAATGAACCTGTCTATTTAGATGCTATTAATGATTGGTATTTAAAATATGGTGCAGAAGGACTAGGTGATTTTTTTGGTTCTGAACAACAAGGTATAGCATTAGGAGAATTAGGAATATCTTTTGACCAATACAATCAAATAAACAAACAAATCAAAAACCCTATTGGTTATGAAGCAGATAGAGTAGATTACGAAGCTATTATAAGAGATACTGTTAATGATTTACAAGGTCTTTTACCTGAGTCTGCTATTAAATTTGCAACTGATAAATGGGTATCTGGTACTTGGTCTAAAGAAAAAACAGCTAGACAAATTACAAAAGCTTTAGATGATAGTTATAGTTTAGAAGCATTAGATGCAGAATTTAGTAAAGCTCTAGAAGGTTTTGATATTACTAAATCAACCTTAAAAGAAGATGAAGCACAAGTATTACTAGACACATACTTACCTGTTGAATTACATACTTTTTACAACATAGGAGAAATTGCTGGAAATTTACGTAACAATCCTGGATATAAAGCAACATTAATACAACAATTAAAAGATAAAAGATTTGCTGCTTATCCTAATTTAGATAAAGATATTGTATGGAGTAACTATGTACAAAGTAAACAAGCAACAGTTAAATCTATTTTAGGTATAGATGTTGATTCAGAAGACCCTATGATTAAAGCATTAGCAGGTTTGAATGACCAAAGTAAAGAGCTAGAATATTTAAGAAACATAGGAATGGACTCAGGAAATGCAACAGTTATGGCTGATTTTACAAAGAATTTTATGAGAGCTTTTGGAAGCGGAGTTGTTCCTAGTCAATCATTTGTGGAGAATCAATAATGCCAAGAATATATAGAAAAGATTTAGCAACTTATTATGATGTAACTGATGAAGAATATTATGTATCTTATAATGATGGAGACCCATTAATTGATGCAGGTTACTCATTAGAACCACAAACAGCTGAAGCACAAGCAGAATCATCTGCAAAAACATTTAGTGCAGAAAAAGGTATGCAAATAGCTAATACTATGTTTTCTTTCATGCCTGAAGCAGTTATGAAAGAGTTTGCAGATGCTTATGTCAAGTATGGTGATGCTGATATGTCATTAGGTGCTACAAGAAAAACAAAAGCTTATGAAAATGAATTTGGTTATTTAATGCGTGATGATGGAACTATGGTAATGGATGAAATAACTGCATTATCTACAAAAGCTACTTATAGACAAACACTATCAGAAGTAGGTATTAATAATTTTGATGATTTTGAAGATGATTTAAATGAATTAGTTAGAACAGAAGTATCTGGTGCAGAGTTTCAACAACGTATAGATACAGTATATTACGGTGTTATAGACCAAATACCTCAAGTAGAACAATTGTATAGAGACAGATACGGTATAGAAGCTGATGAAGCAACAATATTTGCTGGATTAATAAATCCTAAAGTAGAAGATAAAATACTTAAAGGTGAAATTCAAACATTGCAATTACAAGCACAAGCAGCATCAAGAGGATTTACTACTACATTTAGTAGATTTGAAGAACTTAGAAAATTAGGATTAACAACACAACAAGCATCTCAGTTATATGAAAGTGCAGGTGGAATGATAACACAGGCAGCAGGTATAGGTAGAGAATTAGATTTAGAAACACTTGAAGAAGCAGCATTGGGTGACCAAAAAGCTTCACAAAGATTACAGCGTATTAATGCTGAGTTACAATCTACACAAGGTTTGACATTAGGGTCTGCAAAAAAAGGTAAACAAGTTACTGGACTTATAGTAGATTAGTGTATAATAGACATTAAGCGTTGCGTGGTCCGCTAATAGACCTGCACTCAGCTTTCAAAGCCTACGTAGAAAGCTCGTATTAAAACCGTAGAGTAATGGACTTGCAAACTTATTGCTACCAGAGTTACAGGTCAAGTGTTAAGGTAGCACCGCAGCAAGAATCCTATGGTCTTGTTTGAATGGTTTATACATAGTGGAGGTACTAATGGAAAATGAATTTGATGCACCAGAAAACGGTGTTAAGCAATTAAGAGAAGCTCTTGATAGAAAAGATGAGCAGAATAAAAAACTTGAGGCAGAATTAGCTTCTTATAAAGAAAAAGAAATTGATTCAGTCTTTGGTAAAATCGGTTTATCAACTGACAAAGGTTTCGGTAAAGCGCTAAAACAAGTGTATGATGGTCCTGTTAACGCAGAATCTATCACACAGTTTGCTAAAGATGAGTATGGTTTTGAACCAACAGGTCAAGTACAGGACGTAACACAACCTGAACCTGAACCAGTAGTACAAGACGATGCACGTGCTAGAGTAGCTGCACTTGATGCAAATTCGACATCTGTAATGCCTCAGGGACTAGATGAACAATTAGCTAGTGTTATGAAGAATGGTACAGTCAAAGACCAACTTCGTGCAAAGCTAAACATCATGGACCAACAAAAATAAGTAATAGTTAATACGGAAACATACGGAGGTATACAATGGCAGGAATAACCCTGACAGGAAATACAATTTACTCCCAGAATATTAATAACTTTTCTGGGGAGCTATTCCGTGTAGGTGGTCAAAGAACACCATTTCTTAGTGCTACTGGAGGCCTTAACGGAGGAAAGGTTTTACAATCTACCTTCTGGCAAATCCAAGCATCAGACTCTCACACAGTCTCTTCTGAGCCAACAAAAGCTCAGGAAGGTGCAGCACCAACAGAATATCTTGGAAGAGATAGAGTTGCATACACAAACGTAACTCAGATTTTCCATAAAGGTGTAAAGATGACCTATACAGCAATGGCATCATTTCAAAACCAAAACCCATTCACATTGTCTGCAGCAGCAGTTGCGCAATCTGATGGTGATGGAACAGTAACTGCGGGAACAGAACTAGGACTTGCTAATAGCAACCCTATTGTTGATGAGTTCGCAGAACAAATGTCTTTAGCTCTTGAAAAAGTAGCTAGAGAAGTTGAGTGGTTCGCATTTAACGGTACATTTGCAGACGGAGCTAATGTAACTCCTGGAGCAGGTACTCGTGAAATGAGAGGACTCTCAGAATACGTAGCATTAAATGCTAACGCTAATAACTCAGTTGCCCCTACATTTGTAGGTGGAAACGTCTATTATAACGGTACTACTGGAAACGGTGCTACTGGTGATAACCAAGTTCTTTCTTGGGATGCAATCGCAAATTCTCTAAAGAGACTTTATGATGCACACGCACCAATGCAACAACCAGTACTTTGCGTAAGTCCAAAACAATTATTGGACCTTAACAAAGAGTTACTAGAAGGTACTGTCGGTATTACTGGCGCTATCCTTCCAAGAGATAGAAGTATTGCAGGTATTGATATTGATTCAATAGTTACACCATTCGGAACAATCGGAATGATGGTTATTGACCCTAATATTATGCCAGCAAATACAGCGTTCATTCTTGACTTTGCATTCATACAACCAGTATTCACAAATATCCCAGGATATGGAACTGTGTTCGTAAGAGACATTGACCAAGATGACAGCGCTAAAATTGCAAAAGCAATCTACATGGAAATGGGATACGACTTCGGTCCTCCTTCCTATCACATAAAGATAGCTAAAGTAGCGTAGTAAAATATTGAAGATTTGGGGGGAATCCACCTTCCTCCCATTTCTTCTGCTATAGTAAGGACAATATGCAAATATCAAAAGAAGTTTTAATTGACGTTTCAGACGATGCGAGTAACTCAAGTGGTGTACAAACTGATGGTTTATTATTATCAGGTATAGTATTTCCTGCAGCAATGACAGGTGCTAATGTAACATTTGATTTCTCTTATGATGGTATTAACTGGAAAGACGTAGTAGAAACAGATAACACAGAAGTTACATATGTTGTTTCTGCTGGTAATGTAGTCAGAGTTGACCCTAGTGGTTGGGCATTTGCTACAGCTGGATTTCTAAGAATTACATCAGATGGAACTGAAGCAGCAGATAGACAAATAAATTTAATATTCAAATCTAGTTAGGAGTCATTGTGAGTAGTACAATAGGCGACCTTGTAGACAGGGTTTTTAGAGAGTATCTAGAACCACCAGAAAGCGTTGAATCATATTCATACTTAACAGGTGGTATATCTAGTACAACACAAGACACTTTTAACTACGAAGAAAACTTATTTTCTACGGAAGAAGAAGATGCTTTAGGAGCTGGAGCTATTCTTGAAATAGGTCAAGAATTAATGTTTTCTAAGTCTCTTAATGTTGTTACAAACGAAGTAACTGTACAAAGAGGTGCAAGAGGTACAACTCCAGCTTTACACTCTGCTGGAGACATAATTAAAATAACACCAGCATTTCCTCGTAAAAATGTATATGACGCTGTGTGTGACCAAATAGAAAACCTCTACCCTACCCTATTTGCTGTAGAAACAAAGACTTTAACATCAGGTACTGGCTATAGAATAATAGGGGATTACGGTACAGATGTAGATAACAATAATTATTTAGTAGCTCCTGTTAAAGCAATATCACAGTTTACAGACTTTAGTGCAGGCACAGATGAAACAGGACTTAAATTTATAGGTGTAGCCGTTGAAATGGTCGATTTACCGAATGGTTTTACTTGGACTGATGAAGATGGCACAGAGCGTACTAAGACCTATACAACAGGTCCTCAAGTAGTACATGCATTACAATTTCAAGGTGTATCTTCTGGTTATGAATGTTTTGTTACTTTTAAAAAGAAATTTATTTCTCCTACTGCAGAAACAGATACATTAGTAAGTGTTGGATTAGAAAGTGAATACGAACCTATTGTTATGGCAGGTGTAGCAGCACAGATGATTGCTGGTAAAGATATTAAAAGAGTTGATTCAAATTACATTACTGAGCAATTATCAGTACAAAACTTTCCTGCTGGTACTGGTGGAAGTATTAGAAACAATTTATTGCAATATCAAAATTTATTAATACAACAAGCTAGAAAGAATTTAAGAGCAAAATACCCTGAACCAGTAGTACTCAATAGTATTAATTATCCAACCTAATGGCTAGAGTTGCATCAACTTCTAATGTTCGTAATCCAAAACGTTATGGTTATGATTGTAGATTAGATAATGTTTATTTAAGAACAGCTGTAGGTACTGGTAGAGAATTAACTATTCAATCTTCTGATGTACAAGCAGGACAAAATGTTAATGTTAAACAAAACCCTGAAGACTTTACATCTAATTTAGGTCGTATATATTCAAGAAATAAATTTGATGCAGGTCAAGGATTAGATACCGCACATAGAAGTGATGGTAAACCAGATGATGTAAATAGATTTTGGGATAGCAGAGGTATTGATGTATTTCACGGAGATGATGAAACATCTTACAGTATACATTTATTACATCAAACTGCTGACCAAAATGTTAGAGGAGCTCTTACATCTTTTTCTAGTAATAATAATTATTTAGCACAAACTACAGATGGAACTATTTGGGTAACAGATGGTACTAGCGTATGGTATTCTGCAGATGCTGAAAGTTGGACAGAAATTGATAGTACAGTTAATGGTGCTACACATAATTTTACTGGAATAGCTACATTTGGAAATAATTTATATCTTACTACTAAAGATGGAATATCAAGTTCACAGTTAATATATTATGACGGTAGTACTTGGAGTGTATTAAATACTTCTCAAGCTAGTAATGGTGGATTAACAGGTATATGGTTTGTAAAAAATACATTATGGATTACAGGAAATGATGGAACTGCAGAACATCTTTGGGACATTAATCCTTTTGATAGTTGGTCAGCATCTAATTTATCTGTTTCTGATGCAATAATTGAAGTAGAACCTACACATACAATAACAGACATTGTTGATGCAGGAGCTGTAGTATTAGCTTCAAGTACTGATGGTAATATATATTCTTTAAAATTAGAAAGTGGAATATTTGTTAATAAAGGACAATCAACTGTACCTTTTGAAGAAGTACATTCTCTTGGAGCATCTGAAGGAATAATATTTTTTGGTACAAAAGAAAATACTAGAGATATAGGACGTTTGTATAGAGCAGAACTTGTAGCAGCTGATGATTTATATGTACTTGCTAACAGACAGTTAATAAAAGAATGGGTTGTAGATAGTATAAATACAACACCTACATCTATGTTTACATCAAGAGATAGTGTTTACATAGGTGTACAAGAAGAAACTAACGAAGCAAATTTGTGGCGATATTACTTACCAACAGGTGGTTTGGCTAGAGATTTGCAAACAACAGGAACAGGTCCAATATCTGGAATTACACAAACAAATGGAATGTTTGTAATGATAAGTATGGGTTCTGACGTATATAAAGAACAATCTACATATGAATCTGAAGGTTATTTAGTTACATCTGCTGCAGATTTCTTTACAGCAGAAAGTAAACAGTTTGTAGGTGCAGAAATATCTACAGTTACAATGCCTGCAGATACACAAGTAAGTTTACAATACTCAACTAGATTTGAAGATTTAGATGAACCTGAATCTGCTACATTTACTAATGCTTTAACACAACTCGGTGGTACAGGTGACGAAGAAAAACAAATAGCAGAAGTGTCAAGATATATTATAGGTAAAGTCATACTTAGAAGTACAGATGGTGTGTCAACACCTAAAGTCAAATCAATACAGTTTCGTGCATTGGCTAGACCAGAACTTGTAGTAGCACAAATACCTATAAACATTAGTGATAGAGTAGAAAGACCTGGTAGAAAACCATTAAAAGTTAAAGGTCTTGGAGATACTTTATATAAAGCATTACGTTCTAAAGAAGGTGATTCAGTAACATTAGAAATATTTGAACCACAAGAAATTATTCGTGGTGTAGTAGAGCAAATAAGCTACCCAATACAATCTAATGAAGTACTAGGAAGTGACACTACTTATGCTATAATCACAGTGCGTGGTACTAGACAAGGTACTGTTGAAGAAGTAACATCAATACATACGCCAGGTATTGCCGCTTGGGGTATAATGAGATTTGGAGCGTAATGGCAGATAGAGCAACACAAGTATTTAACTTTTATGAAACTACAATTGCTAATTCAGATTTTAGTGCAGGTGCTACATCATTGGACGTTGCATCTACACCAACAATAGATGGTACTAATGGTATTACATCAGCTTCAACTGGTGATGCAAATACTTGGGTATATTTAGTTATTGACCCAGACAGTACATCTAACAGAGAAATTGTAGTAGTTAAAACACATACATCTGGTTCTACAACATTTAGTGATGTTGAAAGAGATTATGATGGTAGACAAGAAGCATCAGGTGCTGCAGCTGATACAGGTATATCACACGGTATTGGTACTACAGTTAGAATGGCTGTGCTTGCACAACATATACAAGACCAAAACGATAGAGTTGCTACAAACATTACATCATTAACAACAGCTGTATCAGATTTTAATACAAACAGTGCATCAGCAATTACAACTTTTAATAGTAATGGTACAACAGCAATAAACGCTATTAATGCTTCATCAGCTACAGCTATGATTAATAATGCTACTAGCGGTACTGGTATTACAGTAGATACTGCAGCAGATTTTATTTTAGTTTACGATGCAACTGACAATACAAGCAAAAAAGTTTATGTTAGTCAAGTTGCAGTACCTGCAGACATTCACCCATTTTTAATTATGGGAGGATAATATGGGTATACTACTTATGCTTAAAGAAGGTGGAAGTCTAGGAATAGACACTATTGGAAACAAACCAATAGATGAAGATATAGATTTACTTCCTGAAGCAAGTTCAGGATTTAATTTTAATTTAAGATTTATGTTATGGTCACCAAGTTATAAGCTACAATATAGTATAGATACTGATGAATTGCTTTTACTTGATGTATAATATAGAATGAAATTAATTAAATTGGAGATATAAATGGCAAACGCTTATAAAGTAATTGGACAAGTTGCAGATGCAAGTGCTAACGACGTTTCTTTAGTTGCAGACCAAGATGGTGAAACAATCATTTCTACTATTGTGGTTTGTAATAGGGAAAGTTCTGAAAATACTTTTAGACTAGCTGTAAGACCAGGTGGTGCTACATTAGCAAACGAACATTACATTTCTTATGATGTTCCTGTTCCTGCTAATGACACAATCTTTCTTACATTAGGTTTAACACTCGCAGATAATGACATCATTACTTGTGGTGCATCAGATGCAAATGTAAGTTTTAGTGCATTCGGTACAATAATAACCTAGGAGAATAAATGTCAGTAAAAAGTTCGAGAGGACAAAATATAAATGGTGGAGGTTTTCGTAACCTCACATCTGCTAATGAATATGGTGGTGGATTTAAAGCATCAGGTGGCGATGTTATTACAGAAGTAGATGGTTATATGGTGCATAAATTTAATGCATCAGGTACATTTCAAATATTTTATGGCAAAAGAGAAATTGAATGGCTTGTTGTCGCAGGAGGAGGTCAAGGTGGCGGTGCTACTGAAGGCAATAACTGGGGTGGCGGTGGAGGAGCAGGCGGATATCGTACTGCTACATCAACTCCAGTAGGTACAGGAACTTTTACTATTACAGTTGGTGGCGGTGGAAACTCTTGGACAGGTGGTACTTCACCAAAAGGAAGTAACAGTCAATTTGGTACTGTTGCTCAATCATCAGGTGGTGGTGGAGCTGCAGGAGGATTTAACTCATCAGGCGGTGGACAATCAGGTGGTTCAGGTGGTGGTCGTTCTAATCGTAATGGTGGTAGTGGTACAGGTAATATAGGTGGATATACTCCTGTTGAAGGTACTAATGGTAACTCTAATGGTGGTGGAGGAGCTACACAACAAGGTGGAAATCAAAACAGCAGTGGTCAAACTACTAAAGGTGGACAAGGTGCTGCAAACGATATAACTGGTACTAGCATTTATTATGCAGGTGGCGGTGGTCGTGGACAAACATCATCATCTCCTGGAGGAGAAGGTGGTGGAGGTGCTGGTCGTGATGCTAGCGGAGGACACCCTTATGGTGCAGGTGGCGGTCAAGGAGGTACAACAAACCTCGGTGGTGGCGGCGGTGGAGCATATTCATACTCAGGAAACCATGGCGGTGGTGCAGGCGGTTCAGGTGTAGTCATATTAAGGTATCGTAAGTAATGGCACATTTTGCAAAAGTACATAAAGAAACAAAAGAAGTTTTAGCAGTAGTTGTTATAGGCAATGATGTTGTTGACCCTGAAGATACAGGTACAGATAACGAAGCATTAGGGATAGCTAAATGTCAAGAGCTATGGGGTGATGGAGTTGATTATGTACAATGTTCTTACAACAATAACTTTAGAGCTCAATATCCTGGTGTAGGTGGTTATTACGATGAAGCACTTGATATATTTAAAGAACCACAACCATACCCTAGTTGGACAACTTTAAACAATACAACAGGAGAATATGAACCACCAATAGTTAAACCATCAGGAGATACTGATGAAACTGCTAATTGGCACTGGGATGAAGTAGCACATCAAAATGATACTGCTGACCCTAAAACATTAGGATGGGTACAAGGACCTTCTGCTATATCTGAGTAGTGTTATAATAAAAATATGGTGGAAATTAAAATATCAACAGATGTAAGACTAGCTCATTTAGATACAGCTATACATCCGCAACCTGCTAAAAATTTTATACCTCAATGGTTTAAAGATATGCCTGTAAAAGTTCCACATGAAAATTATGATTTTGATTTAATGCCACATGATAGAACACTCAAAGCATGCCCTTCTTTTCACGATATATGGAATACAGGTATTGTGTATGTAGCTAGTACAGATATGCATTTAGGTGTAATATGGAATGATTTTACAAAAGAATATGACGCTAGTTGGCACACTCCAAGTCAAGATTACTATTTAGATACACATGCAAAAACACAATTTACTGACCATGAAAAAGATAGTGGTGTTAAATTTATATTTAAATATGTATCACCTTTTAGAATGTATGCACCTAAAGGATATAGTGTTTATCAAGTTCCAATGTTGTATCATTACAAACAAATGAAAGATTGGTATGTACCTTATGGAGTTATAGGAGTAGATACACATCACGAAATAAATCAACAAATTATGTATATCAGTAATAAAAAAGAATTGATTATTAAAAAAGGTACACCGCTTGCAACTTATGTTCCATTTAAAAGAGAAGAGTTTGATTTTAAATATGAAGAATGGAATAAAGATTTAGAAGATAAAGCATTATTATCTAAAGGAAATATATTTACTCATTTTAAAAATGGGTATATGAAAACTCGTAATAAATGAAAAAGCTAGCAATAGTTGGTAAAGGTACTGCAGGTGCTTTAGCTTTAAATCACTTTGGTAATTATACAGATTGGGAAATAGATTTATATTATGACAGTAGTATAAAAGAACAAACCGTAGGTGAAGGTACTACATTAGAAATACCAAGAAGTTTAGTAGATACTATTGGTATGACTTGGGAAGATATAAGAAAACTAAATGGTTCTGTTAAAACAGGGATACAATACACTGGTTGGTCACCTTCTGATTACTTTCATAGTTTCCCTTTACCATACGCTTCTATGCATATAGATGCAGTAAAACTCCAGGAGTATTTAATATACATGAATGAATTTACTGCTATAGATAAACAAGTAGATGTAGATAATATAGATGCTGATTATGTTATTGATTGCTCAGGTAAACCTAGTGATTATACCGATTACAATTTAACATCACACATAAATGTAAATGCAGTTTGTTTAATGCAATTTGAACCAATAAAAAATATAGACCATACATTGTGTATTGCTATGCCTAATGGTTGGATGTTTGGAATACCATTACAAAATAGAATATCTTTTGGTTATTTATACAACAAAAACATATCAGTAAGACAAGAAGTACAATTAGAAATGATAGAATATTTAAACAAATTAGGTTATAAAAATCCAATATTAGAAAATCAATTTGAATTTAAAAATTATTATCATACTAAAAATTTTACAGAAAATAAATCTTGCAATGGTAATGCATCATTTTTTCTAGAGCCATTAGAAGCAACAAGTTTGGCTTTAGTTGACAAAATAAATAGATGGACATTTGATATAATAAATAAAAATATAAATATTAAAAAAGCTAATAGTTTATATAAACAGTATGTAAAAGAAATAGAAGTAGTTATTGGGTTACACTACTTAAACCCTACACATTCTAGTGATTTTTGGGATATGGCTAAAGATAATAGTCAATTTGTATATGAACATGAAGAATTTAACAACATACTATTAAATTTAAATAATGATAATTACTTTGTAAATGATTTTGGAACATGGACTAAAGAAAGTTTTAAACAAAACATTGAAGGTTTATCATTAAATTTGTAGCATTAAATAAACAGTTAAAAGATTATCCAATACAAAAATATTCTAAAGTTATTGATTGGTATAAAAACATACCATTAAAAGTAAATAACCAACCTACAGCAAGAACCTGCCCTGGTATTGCAGAATACTTATCAATGTCTTATGCTATGCTATGGAATTTTGATTTAGAAATATCTATTAGTTCAAACAACTTTACACATTCAGGTGTTGATTTACCTATAAAAGATATTACTTGGTTTGATAAAAATATTTATGGTGACTACACACCTGATAATAATAAATCTACTAATCATTTAATTAAAATTGATATGTTATGGGAGGTATTTGGTAATGGCAAAATGCTTACTGTTGACCCATTTTATAATTATGAAAGTAGTTATAGAACAGTTCCTGGAATAGTTGACCCAAAAAAATCAAGTACAATAAGTGTTTTATTAGAACCTTTTGAAGATATTATAAAAATAAAAAAAGGTGAAGTAGCATGTTTATTTATACCTATTGCCTTTGAGGATATTGAAGTTGTGATATAATCCGATAATGGATTTTATAATTGCATTTTTGCTAGGGTATTTTTTAAAAGAAATTAGTTCTTATCTTAAAAGATTGATGAACTACGACCTAGATAGCGACATAGATAAGGAATGGGATTTCTTATCCCATGATGATTTACCCTAATGACAAACGGCAATGGCTATACTCAAAAGGAATTACTTAATATGGTTATTGAACGACTAGATAAAATAGAAGATAAGTTAGATTCTAAGTTAGACAAACAAGAATTTTATAAAGTACTTACATTAATTGTTGCAATAGGTGGGGTTGTCGCAGCACTGGTGATGTAGTGCTGTCTAAGATAAAAGATAATCTAGGTTTAATTGCCACAGGTTTTGCACTTATGGGAACAATTGGAACAGGTATCTCTACAGCTGCTGATATTGTTAACACGCTACAGGGTATTGATGAGCGTATGGAGTTTGTTGAACGAGAGTTTGGGAAACTAAAAGAAGACACAATGGTCACAAGTGATATTGCTGTTCTTTATGAAAAGATTCAAGATTTAGAAATAACTAATGACACTAATCAATATGTTCAAATTGAAAAATGGGAATGGGATGATATGAAAACACAAGTTACTCGCCTCGAAACACAACTTATGGACCAAGAACAAGATTTAATGGTAGTCAGAGAAATACAAACTAGATTAGCTTGGATAGAAGCTAACTGTTGTAGATAATGCTAAGACTCTGTCTAGCATTATTTTTATTAATACCTACACCTGCATTCGCAGACCATGTACCTACACAAACACCTTACGATATATCTATAGCTTGTGATGCTGATGGTGATACAACTAAAGGTGACATAACTGTTACATGGCAAGAGAGTGATGGTTTTGAATCAAGTCCACCTGAACGATATGCAATAGCATTTAGTAATGATAATTTTGTAGAAACAAACTATGCAGTAGCTAACAGTACTGGTTGGGAAGAAGCATTGTCTTACAAGAGTTATGTATTTACTGCTAGTTATAGAGAAACAATATTCGGTACAACAGCAGATACATTCTATGCAAAAGTAAGAGCAGACAATGACACAGATGCTAGTTATTCTGAATGGACAGTTATCGTTAGTGTTGATTGTGACTATGGTTCTACTCCTACTACAACCACAACAACAACTACTACTACTACGACTACTACAACTATACCACCCAAGTCGGAACTAAAGCCAGAACCTGAGCCAGAACCAGAACCTTATATACCACCGCCTCCACCGCCTCCTACACCTGAAGAAATTATTGTTGATGTAAAAGTAGAAGGTGTTGATAAGACCTATACACAAGCTGATGTTAATGATGGCACTATAGAGCGTGACCAAGAGCGTATAGATAATGAAAAAGAATATGGTTGCTTTATGACTAATGCACAGATAGAGCGTGGTGATTGTGATATACCTGAACCTATTGAAGAAGATATTAAAGATGATATTATAGAAGACGATGTTGTTATTAAAGAAGATATTGTTGAGGATAAGGAAGATGTGGATGTCATCATTCCTAAGGATGATATTGTTGTACTCGACCCACCTAAAGAGGAAGTTATTAAAGATGAAGTTGTGGAGTTTGAAGAACCGCCTATTGAGTTCGAAATTATTGAATTTGATTTGGAAGATATTGCACCCGAAATCGTGGTGGAAATACCAGTATTGGTTGAAGTTGTAGAAGATGAACCTATTAAAGAAGATATACCTGAAGTTTTGGAAGAAGATACTCCCGACACAACGTTACCTCCTGTGGAGATTAAACCAGAGAGAGAAGATATAGTCCTTACAGAAGAAGAAGTTGCTGTAGAAGTAGCTGAAGTTGTAGAGATTGTAAAAGATATTGTTGTTGAAGAAGCTACTGTTGAAGAAGTTGTTGAAGTATTAGAACAGGTTAATGATATAGGTGTACAGAATTTATCTTCAGTCACAGAGGAAACACAGACAGTTATACAAGAGGTTGTTGAGGAAGCTATAGCAGATGTTGCAGAGCTTACTGAAGAACAGGTAGAAGTTGTCGCTGAAGTATTACAGGTAGAGGCAGATGATGTAGCTATTATTGCTGAATCTGTTAAAGATGATGAGGTTATAGCAGAAGCTGTAAAGGAATATGTTGAACGTGCTGTAGAAAATGCAGACGTAGAAAACTATACATTAGCTGATGTTGTAACTGAAGTACAGTTTGAAACCTTTATAGACAATCCAATACAAACCTTCATAGATATTGACATACAAGAAATAAATTTTAGTGACATAGGTAATGACATGACTAATGACCAGAAGGAAAAAGCTCAAGAAGTTGTAGTCCCTGTAATTTTGACTAGAATAGCTACTATGGCAGCTTTCGTATTTAGGAGAGGCAATGTTTAAAAAACTAGGTAACTGGTTTGTAGATGCAATAAAAGAAACACTTAACCTTAGTTGGACTTTGGTTGGGTTAGTTATTGCTACGCTTACATTGACTGGTTCTGCACAACAAGTAACAGGACTAGCTACCATAATTACATTGGGCATATGGTTAATAACTTTAGGATGGAGAAAGTAATATGGCACATGCAGCTAGAAAAGCAGCAATGCTTAAAAAACATGGATTATCTGGTGTAAATAAACCTAAACGTACACCTAAACATAAAACTAAATCACATGTTGTCCTTGCACAAAAAGGTCACGAAATAAAATTAATTAGATTTGGTCAACAAGGTGTTAAAGGTGCAGGTAAAAACCCTAAATCTAAAAAAGATAAAGCACGTAAAAAATCTTATTATGCTAGACATAATGCACAGGATAGTAGTCCTGATAAATTTTCAGCTAGATACTGGTCACATAAGGTGAAGTGGTAATATGGCTAAAAAAGTAAGCTGGCAGTGGGGAGGTAAAACTTATAGTGGTACTTTCATTAGAGAAACTAAAACACATATTTTTGCTAAAACTAAAAATGGAAAAATTAAACGAATCGTTAAAAAGAAGAAACAATAATGCCGTTACCAGGTGCATATGTTAACAGAAGTAATACAGTTGGTGAGTATTGTAGTAATTGCAAACATTATTCTAATAACTATTGCATTGCATTCAAAGAACAAGTAGCACCATATGGTTGGTGTAAAATATGGGAAAAGGTAGGTAATGAAATACGAAGTTCTTAGAGTTAGTAGTGGTAAAGACTCTACATCAGGATTGCTATTTGAAATAGACAATAACAAACGTACATTTCTAGCATACACATTAGAAGATGAGCAAAGAGATGTTAAAGTTTGGGGTGAAACTCGTATTCCTGCTGGTACATATAAGCTTAAACTACGTAAAGAAGGTGGATTTCACAACAGATACTCTAGTAAATACGGTAGTCCTTTCCATAAAGGTATGATATGGGTACAAGATGTACCAGGATTTGAGTATATATTATGGCATACAGGTAATACTGATGAGCATACTGCTGGGTGTCTCATTTTAGGAAATTCACAGACTAACAATCGTATAGCTAAAGATGGGTTTATCGGCAGTAGCGTTGATGCGTATAAATTTGTTTACCCTCGTGTTGCAGCTGCAATAGAATCAGGTGTAGACGTAGAAGTAACTTATGTAGATTATGATGGAGATATTAAAGAAATATCTAATAAAACAACTGATGATGTCATACTTACAAGTACAGTTATGGATAAATTGTCAGAGATAAGTGGAGAGATTCAAGTAATGTCTGCTAAACTAGATGGCAGAAAGATAAATTAATGGCAAAGAAAAAAGATTATATACCAGGACAACCTGCAGGTTCGCAAGGCCCTCAGTTTGAAAGCTTTGATTTTGCTTATGAATCAGACCAAGTACAAAAAATGGCTATGGAATCTGATAAAGCCGCTCTTGTTGATATTGACAGACAGTTAGCTTTAACAAAAAAAGAAATTGAAAAAAGTAAAGGTCGTGTATCTGTAACAGCACGTTCAGATAAACTTCAAAAGAAATTTTACGAAAATGAAAACAAATTAATTAAAACACAAAGATTTCTTGAATCAGAAAGAGAAGCTATTGTAGCAATACTTGATGACAAAAAAGCTAGACTTCCTCAATCTTATAGTTCTTCAGCAGAAGAAAAAAATATTATTAAAAAAAGTATTGAAGGTCCTCCAGTAATAACAACTGCTACTGAAGTTGACCCTCCTAAGTACACAGCTATTGTAGACCCTAAAGGTGCAGCAGTTATGGGTACAAGACCAGCACCTCCATTTGAACCTGCAAAACCTGCACAAACTCCTATAGGTAAAATTACTAGACAACCTTCTACAATTAAAACAATTGTTGGTGATGACGGTGAGTTAATAAGTTACAAAAGTCCAGGTAGTTTAAATTATCCTGAAATTCAAGTAGGTACTACTGCTTCTAGCAAACCTATTATGAATACAGGACCTGCTAGTGATTACTTTAAAGAACGTTTTGCTATGTCAGACCAAGAAGTTTTAGAAAAATATGAAAAATTAGGTGCTGATTATCAGTATAAATTAGCTCAAGAACAAATTGACCAAGCAAAATATGAATTTGATTTTAATAAAGGGGAGATGAGACAAACTACAGGTGATGAATTTGAAAGAGTTTCTAGTCAAGAAATGTTTGCTAGAAGTTCTGGTAGAGAAGGTCAAGTTGTTGTTCCTGCTCAGGAAGCTAACAAAGCTGCTGATGCTGCTTTAATTAAACAAGGTGGTAAAGAAGGTACTTTTGAACGTGCTAAATTTAAAACTAAAATGAGAACAAATCCTGAAGAAATTAGAAGAGCAAATGCTGCACAAGCTAGAAAAGATGCTGCAGCTGGTAATCGTGCAAAAGAAATATTAGCTAAACAAGATGCTGATATTCGTAAACGTGGTAATAAAAATTTAATTACTACAGGTTTAGATGTACCTGGTGCAGTAAAAGGTGCAGCTGCTGCAAAGATAGCTCAAGCTGCAAAAAAATTAGGTGGCAAAACAAACATGTTGAACATACCTATTATGACAAAAGGTTCAGCAGATAAAATATTTAAAGATTTTTTTGGTAAACAGGACTATAGTAGTTAGTGTTTATTAAAGATAAAAGAAAACGTAACCAAGATGGTACATTTAAAAAAGATGTTCGGTGGACACCCTGGTCAGAATCATGGAGTTATAAGATGAGCCAAGAATACAAAGATGTATTAAGTAAAACAGTATGGACATTTGTAGAAGCTTTTATATCAGCATTAACTGTTGCACCTTTAGTAGGAGTTGACGCTAACGCTGTACAATTAGCCGCCTTATCTGGTGGAGCTGCTGCGTTAGTAGTTGTAAAAGAGTTTGCTAAAAAACAAATCGGTCCTAAAGCAAAACCAGCGAGTAAATAATGAGTTACACATACGGTCACGAAGCTGCTAAAAAAAAGAAAGATATGAACACATATCGTAATCTTGTTAGAAAAGGTATTGTCGCTAAAAAAGCTAAAAAGTTAGGTAAGGAAGTGATTTTAGGCGCTCCTGTAGTAAAAGGAATTATAGTCATGGACTCATTAGGTCGTTCTACTGCTGCGTATTTACAGAGCTGGCAGGATAGAAACAGTTCTAATAACGGAACAAAGTTAAATCCATAATGCAGTTACCTTATTCAGTTCCAGATTATAAAGGCATAGGTAAAAAAGAATCTGAGTCACGTATGGACCAATCTTATGCATTGTCTAGTATGTTTAATAAGAAAAGACTTATGTATCTAAAGAAAGCTAAAGTAGCTACTGAAGAAGGTAAGTATAAATATGCTCAAGCAATGCTAGTTAAAGCTAATCTTTCAGAAAAAGATGCTATGAGATTTGGTGTATCAGGTATAGGATACGAAAGAAGTTCTAAGTAACACCTGAGTGTCTATCTAAATAACCTTCTAACAATTCTCTATACGCTACCTTAGTACCCATAGACTGTCGTCCATCGTATATATCATGATGCCACTTACATAGTACGGCTGTATTATCTACATTATATTTACGTGCTTTGTTGCCACCCATACCTATATCTTTTATATGAGCTAACTCTAACCATTTGTTACTGCCACAATTTGCCCACTCACACGCGTTTCCAGCTCTTTTAAAGGCCTCTTCTCGTATTTGTGTTATATCATCCATTGACATCATACATAGTATATTTAAGTGTAATTTCTTCGTTAGCTTTTAAAGGTCTTAATGGAAACAAATGATTAACATAAGTACCGTGCAGACGTTTTACTTCACAGTTAGGTTCATCACTATGATTAATGAATCCTCCTAAAGGTGTACGTATTATCTGTCCTTTGTCGTCCATAAATACGTGTGTTACACCTATACTTGTTTCTAAATCACGTATAGCTTTAATTGTAAACAGACCTAAACCTTCTATTTTACTAGGTCGTATTGTTAAATACTTAGGTAAAGGTCTGTATGTTTGACTATCCATAAATTGTAAAGTATTTTCCTGCTGGAAAGTTCCAAGACTTTAATACGTCATTCCAACGTACTTTATTTTCGTCAAGTCCCCACTTACCTTCGTATATTGCATTAGATACATACATAAATAGCTGTGTACTACACTTGCCATCGACTTTACCTACTGCTTGTGGTAGGTCTAGTAATTGCTGCATGTAACGTAGCGTACTGTCTGTTACTGCACCTGTATCTATGCTTCTAGCTGTCATTAAATCATCTGGTGTACGGTCACCGTTAGCTACAGTAACTCTTTTAGGTGCTTTTTTAGCAACATTTTTTAAGTTATGTGTTGCTTTAATATCTAAAGTTAATGTTTCTCTGTCAACTGTATAAGAAATCCAGACTTCTTTATCGTCTTTAGTTAAACCTAGAAACCTTCTACCTCCAAATGTATCTAGTGTAGAAGCTAACTCTCTTAACTTTGCAGCTGTTTCTCTGTGTTTAAACCTAGCTTTTAACTCTCCATCAGTTGTAACTGCAGATGCATCACGCATTTTTCTACTGTAATCTGTAAAACTATTTTTCATTCTTCCTCTCCTAACTGTGCAAGATGCCAATTGTAATCATTAACAAACTTGTCCATTAATATCCTAAGACTTATTGTGTCAGGTGCTACATTAAAGGTATCGCTACCGCATGCTTTACTAAATTGTTGCGCCCATACTTTCATAAACTTAGGACTGTTAAATATATTTATTTTATTTATATCTATTGATTGTTTCTTTTTAGCCATTTGAATCCTCAAAATAATTTTTATGACAATCGTCACATTTATGCATCCAACCTATATCTGTAATGTATGCTTTCTTACAATCTTCACATTGGAAGTTATAAATTTCTGATACGCCATTTTTTCTATCGTCTAATATTTTTTTGTTTGTGTAATAACTGAATTGCTCGTTATTCATTAGTTCCTTTCCAACAATGTTTACTACTGTTCCAGTGATGCCAGCCATCATTGTAGACTAGCCAAGCTGCGTATCTTGTAGCAACTTCTGGATTTGTTCGTTCACCTATTATACCAAGTTTAGATTTTAACCAAGACCAAGTATTGTCATTAAATTGCCAGAGTCCAACGTCATGCGTACTATCTTTGTTAACTCCTATCACAGTAGGTCTACCGCTACTTTCGCAGTATATAACTTTGGCAGCACGTATGACGTCTTCATCTTTAAAATAACTTTGTATCGTGGGTAACCATTGTTCCACACTGTACACCATATACTTTGTTTCTCGGCACTCACGATACTCAGTCACTTCAACAGGTGTCGGTGCTGTTACCCACAGACACGCTGCTAAAACAAATTCTATCATTAGCTAATGGTAGTTCTTGTAGGTACTTTAGTGCAGTAGTAACTGACTAAGCCCTTTGTTTTTGTTGGTAGTGTTGTAATTTCATAACCTTCTTCTCGTAGGTTAAAGAGTATCCCACCAAATCTATGGCAGTATAACTCTCTTACAAACTCCCAGTTAGTTATAGGGTCAGAGTCCATAAACTCTTCTAATGCCCATGCTACTAACTGTGTTTTACTTTTTACATATGCGGGTACAAGCGTACCTCTAAATGCACTAGGTATCATAGCTATCCTTTCTTTTTTTTATTTTTTAAAACGCTGGTGGTAAGTCTTCGCCTGCACTAGGTTGTGCTGTCTTGACTTCCCCATCTAGATTCCATTCTTTAGGTAGGTCTGAGTTATCTAACCACCATGACTTACGCCATTTACCACTATGACCACCGCATATTACAGGGTCGTTAGTGCTGCAGGTAAAGTCTGGACTTTTCTCTGACCGTTTACTATTACGATTATCGTAAACCATCTGTCCACAGAATGGACATTTTAAATCGTCACGATATTTATTTTGTTCTGTCATTTTATTTAGAACTCCTTCTAGTACTGCACCGTTATCTGTACCTTCTAACTCGATACCAACAGCTTGTACTTTCTCTTCTATTGACATGCTATCAAAGCTTTCTTGTGTTACAACAGTAGGCATATCGACCATCTTTTCTAAGTACTGAAAGTACGAATTAAGTTGTTCGTCTGTCCATCTAGTTTTGTCTGCGTTAAACTTCTTTAACTGTGCATACTGGTTTGCTGAACCTAATATTTTGTTAAGTGTTTCTTGCGACTCTACATTTGCAACAATACCTTGTACTGTTTCAGCTATAAACTGTACATCTTGACTCATGATTCAGTACCTAAAATACTATCCATGATTGCATTATGTGCAGCTTTATCTTCAGCTGATATTTTGTTTTCTTTTCTACGCATGTCTACCTTGGTAACGTTTACCGCGGCATCTTTATCTGCTTGCTCCTGAGTGTAACCATCAGGTGCATAGGATGTAGCCTCTTCTTCAGTCTGTTTACTACCAGACCATAGCTCTACACCTAAACCGAACCTCATGCATGCACGTTTGAATGCATCAGACTCAGCATCTTTTAAGTTTCCACCGTCATTGAACTTAGCATTGCCAAGCTTGAAGGTATCAACATCACCGAAACCATCGTAACTACCCATACCTTCTATGGTTATAGTACCTTTAGCACCGACTATTCTCTTCTCTCCGTTGTGTGTACCGTATACAGGTTCACATGACCAGGAGTATGTCACACCACTATCACGTAGTCTTTCTACATAATTAGCGTGTGGTACGTAGTCACCAAACTTCCCAGCAGGTGCTTTTTTAACTAGCTCCTGTGGAAATGGGGACAACAAGTCAACGTTATTCATATAACATTCCTTTCTATAAAGTACGTTTCTTACGTAAAGGAAAGAAACGTACTGATTTATTCTTCCTCTGTTGTATTCAAGTCTACTAATGCTGCAATATTAGTCACACCTCTTTCTAAAGGTATTAACTTTACATCACCTTGGTCGTTAGCAAGTATTACTTGTGGTCTATCACCTAAACCAGAATATTCTATACTCGTTAACTTCCATTTAGACTTGACAATTAAGTTAGCCATATACTTATTATACTCATGCATCTTCTAAATTTACAAGGTATTCAGCAGTTACGCCTTGACCTGGCTTAGCAAACAACAAGTACTGACATGGTCTTCCCATGCTAGCTAGCTGTTCTTGTGCATAAGTATTGTAGCTTTCAGTACTACCATTAACCCATAAACGTATGTCATTTACGTACATAGTTGTAGGTGTATGGAAGTGTCCAGCTACAGCGTAATCAAAGTCAGGCATTAACTTAGCTGCTGCTAATGCTTTCCAACCTAGTAGTTTTTTACCGAAGCCATACCAAGGAAAGCCTCCATGGCCTCTTACGTTATCACCATGCCATACAAAGAACTTGCAATTCTTTCCTAGGTCTGCAATACCAAACCAATGCTCATCACCTGTAGGTATCTTAAAAGATATTCTTTTATCTTTTTCGTACATCATTTGCATGATTTTACCTAGCATTCTGTCGCTATTACTGTCTGGGTGATAGTCTTTTCTAGCTCTACCGCCTAGACTTCCATGGTTACCAATCACCCAAGTAACATCTACCTCTTCAAAGTTAGCAAGTAATATGTCAAAAAACTTTGTCAAGATTCTAGGACCATCTACTGTCACTTGGTTATATAGACTTGCATCTATTAAGTGTGATTGACCTGGGAATATAAGCTCACCTTCTACAATATCTCCTGCAACAAGTACCGCGCACTTTTTTACGTTGTGCGCGTGACGCTGGAGGTTTGTCAAGGATACTATCTTATTAGCGTACTCAACAACCCTTGCCTCAGCTACTTTTGTGCTATAATCAGGAGTTACTTTTGCAAGTTGTACGTCTGATAGTATAACTACAGCAATCTCGTCATCTTTTTTTCTTTTAGATACCGTAGGTTTAGGTATTATAGGCTTATCCCATGTCCTTAAATTGGTATGTACTGCTTCTAATAAAGCTTCAATTAGGTCGGCCTTTTTATTTTTAGCTTTATCTAACTGTTTTAATAGACGAAGATTGTCTGCTTTAAGTTGTTGTATCTTAACTGATTCAGCTTCTGCAAACAGTTCGTCTATATCTTTATTACTCGGCATCTTTTACCAAATTTAGAAAGTGATTCCGTACTGCAGATTCACTTATTTTGATACCAAAATGTTCTCTCAATAATCTTGAAACAACATATGGTTTTAATTCGCGTCCAGCAAGTACACGTTCTTCACAACCTAACCAAAAAGGTTTAGCGTCTTCTGTGATTCTATCTAGTATCTTACTGATTTTACCTGTTTCTGCTTCTGACAGCAGTTTATCTATATCTTTCATAGTATTCATTATACTCATATATATTTTTATATGGGTATTTAATTTAAGAAGCTGCTCCTGCCTTCCCTCGATACTTCGCGCATCCTAGGGGATGCACTCGTATCTCCGTCTGCATACTCAGCTTCTTTAGGTATAGGAAGTGAAGTGGTGTTCACTATAGGATGATTGTTGACATCATTTGAAACCTTGTTCGTAGCTCTCTTACGACTCTATTCCACTTCCGAGTATAAGCTTGACAAAGGAAAGGGACTCTGCACTCTTGCGAGTTACTTATATTCATTCCTACTGTATCACATGTTCAATTTAAGTCCATGCTCCTTTACTTCATGTATGTTTTTAAGATTTATAATATTGTATTTTCTAACAGTCTTATTAACATCAGCCATTAGATTAAAACCAGCAGTATCACCATGCGCACCAAACACATGCATGTCTGATACCCATAATCTTCTAGCTGGTTGTGTGCCTAGCCATTCTAAAGCTGGGCCGTCTACAACATTACCGTAACCTGAATGTCTTTCTAGATATTCTTCAGTTACACGCTTACCATTCTTAGCAATGATACGTAAGTTACCTTTATCACCAGTACCATTGTACATAGCAATAGTAACTGCAGGTAATAGCTGCATAATTTCTAAGATATCTTTTCCATCAAAAGACATTGAACCAGATGCATCAATAAGTATTGTGCCACCTAGTTGTGTTTGCTTTTGTTTGAATATCTTTTTATCTACACAGTATCTGTTAATGTATTTAGGATTGTAACCAAAGTCAGCTGGTCTATATGCTCTACCACCTTTAAGTCTACCTTGCAGGTTGACAGTTAATGGAGGTTGATGTGTAACCATTTCACCCCACTGACCTGTACCTTGAGTACTTCTGTATAACATTTGAGACAAATCATCTCTAGTACGTTCTTCTAAAGAACCACCACCTAACTCATTAGATTCTTCTGATTCACCTTCACTATTACCACCAGATGCAGTACTAGGTTTTGGTTTAGGTTTGTATACCTCATCTTGTGTAGGTGCATCTCTAAACATGTCGAGTATTCGACTCAATGGTTCTGCATATTTTTGTACCTTACGATAGCTAATAGTTGAACCATAACCATGATTAGTTATAGTCTGATGATATGTAGTAATTACTCTTTGTGCGTAACGAATTTGATTCTTACGATAATCAGTAACAGTATCATCATCATTTATCATGTTAAAACAAGCTGACATTACAGTGTATTCATCATTGTATTTGTAACTTGCATAACGACTACCATTATCTTCTGGTACTTTCCATTTACTAGCTAGACCCATAAGTATTATCTCTGCAATACCTGACTCATAAACTAACTTGTTAGTTTTTTGTTCTATCATATCTAAACACTGAGAAGGTTCAGATAATGCAAGCTTGTTCTCGTACAAAAGATGGTTAATTCTAACCTCTTCTAGTACATGAACAGCCTCTGCACGTACACCAGGTTTTAGCTTACCCATAGTCTTTGGACTCCACTTGGCATGACCAAGTTCGTGTCTACGTATCATACGACTATGATTGATACCACATTCTGTACACTCTCTGTCGAGAGGTACTGTCATTTGTCTGTTGAGATTATCTGTAGAACCATCAGGACTGTTGTTAACAGTACCTACTACTTCCCATTTCTCACCAGTAACAATCTCTGGATACGGATAAGCTTTACTGTTAGGCACGAGCTAATGTAACAGCATCTATAAGCTCTTCTGCTTTGTCTGCAAAGATTAGCTTGGCTGCTATTTCAGGTGTGAAACCTTTATCTTGTAATGCAAAGAACTCTGTCCATGCACGTACTGAGATACGTTCCTCATCATCTTCTACTAATGTTGTGTCATTGATAACACCATGCCACTCATCTGGAAATTTTTCCATGGCTTTAGGGTGTATTGTGTCAACATATATTTTTACAGGAAATCTGTCTTTCAAAGCCAAAGGTAATGACTCTGGTGGACTGTTAGTAGTAGCTACGACTTGAAAGCCTTCAGCTGGTCTAACTGTCTCCTTTGTATCGTTATTCAATGTCAACATAGCTATATCCTGGTCATCAAGAATAGCATGTAAGAATGTCATAGCATCTGGTGATGCATGGTCTATCTCATTGATAACCAATCTACCACCGTTACGCCATGCTTGAATAGCAATACCGTCATGCCATTCAAATCCACCATCTTTAGCTGGTTTGTAAAAACCTTCTAAGTTGGCTGCTGCTGTATCTTCTGTCATAGTGATTTGATAAACAACTTCGTCACCATTTGTATCGTATGGTGCATTTTGCTTAACTGCACTATATGTTTTACCTGTACCTGGAGGACCGAAGAGTAAAACTCTACGACTTCTACCTAGTACTTTTTCTATTAGTTCCCAACAATCATTGTTGCTCATAGTATCTCCTTATTTATAGGGATGTATCGACAGTAAATGTCAATAACATCATTTTTATTTTTTCTTTGTTGTATTTCAAACTTACCTTTGTCACGTAAGTGTGAAATGTTTGCTTGAGTCATAGACTCAATATTTGCTTTAACGCCGCTAATCCACTTATCTTTTTCACCGATAATGAACCATTCGTTTGGATTAGCTAGAAGTACTCTAACTTTATCATCCGTTAACAGCGTAGGTTGTTTACCTTTTCTGTATTGGTTTGGTTCTGGTGGAATAGCTGGACGCATACCGTTAGGCATCATCAGTTATCTCCTTTAGATAATCGTCTACTTCATCGCCAATGTTAGTTACGCTATGCATAGCTCTTTCTATAACTTGGGATTGCAGTAGTTCTTCATCGTCTGCTAGATTAATTTGAATACTTGTTGGAGTTATAATCATCCAATCAGTAAACAAACCAATATCTATTGCCTCATCACGTATTGTATTTATCTCATCTATTGTTACAGATTCTTTATTCTGTAATCTAGGATGAGTTGTAACGTAATCAGTCATTTCCTCTGCACGTTGCAGATTTACAATTTCCATACCTTTGTTTAAAGCATTGGCAATATTATCTGACCATACTTCAACACGATATACCATTGTGATTGGTTTATCTTCAATACGTAATGACTTCTTATCATTAGTTGTGTCATTAGGATTGTATACAGCTGTATAGTTGTATAACCTTTGTTCCTGTTTTGACGCACCTAAATGCATTAGATGTTCTTTCATAGTTATCCTTTCATAGTTAATAAACGCGAATGTCGTTCACGAAGATACGACAGACGCGGATGCTTGTATGCACCTCACAGTCTAGATTAGGGCATGAAACAAACAATACTTTCGTATAGTTGTATCTAGACTGTAAGCTACGTACGTATAGATAGCTTGTAACACACAAGACTTTAACGTCCTACTTCCCATTGGGCAAGGGCTTGAATTATGTGCTACAAGCTACCTACAATATGGTCTAACGGAGAGAACTATGAAAACTCTCATTGTAAGTAGCGGAGTATTTATTCTAGTAAATTAGATAGTCCTGATATGCTGAACATTCTTGGCTGATAAGATTTAAATTCTATATCACCGTCATTGTCAACATTACTTACCATCATGTCTATTTGTGCAATGGCATCTTCCATTGTCACATCTCCATTGAAGGTAAAGTCAATAGATAAAATATTCTCATCTTTTTTACTGTTACTGTCAACGTATTTATATGTCATAGTTTCTCCTTTATTGGTGTCAAGGTATCGTATTCAGTAACTTCAAAGTTTTCGTTCATATAATTACTATTAAAATTATATAATTTACCTTTACTATCTGACACAATAACTTCGTGAATAAAATATTCAGGTTGCATTATTCTTCCTCCTATATATATTCTGGATAGCATGGTTCGCAATAGTGTTTATTATTAATCTCTCCACCACCATTGTGTGTATGAGAATAACGTCCACAACCTTCGCATAATAACCAGCCACCCATTATCTGTTATACTTTTCCATTAATTGGGTAAATGAATCTGTATGATATGCCTCTACTTGATTAAAGTCCTCCATTGGATACTCACTCCTATGTGGTTCAGGCAAGTCATACTCAAATTCATCTAGATATTTATTAACAATTTCTACTTTGTACATTTCTGCAATGTGTTGCAATAACATAAATGGTTCACCCCATGCACTATCAAATGAAATAGATAACGTTTTATCGTCATCTATTGTAACTGTAGTTTCTAAGTCACCCCATTTTGTACCCCAATTTAGATATTGCCAGTCAATAGAATTGTTACAGTTATATTTTTCTTTTAAACTATCTATAGTCATATCTAATACTGGAGTTCTTGTACCGTCTTCATTTTCATACCAATTACTATATCTAATATCATCAATAGTAATTGCACCACTATGCATACCGTCAAATTCTTTTGGTGTTGGCATAGTGTTTGTTAATGAATATGTACCGTCTTCATTAGTTATATCAGTAACTAATTCGTTAATACACTCTTTAGAACCAGTAATTGTAAGTTCGTTTCTGCACCAGTTAGGCATTATTCCTCCTCCAAATCTATTTGTGAATCAGTTGCATATTCCCACAAATCATCAACAAGTTCTTTTGCTCCCTCTATATTATTAAAATCTAGCTCATGTTTAATAACTAAGGCATAACGTATTATTTTTAATGGGTCTAACATTATTCCTCCTTTTTCTTAACAACAACAACCTCGCGTTGTGTTGTCATACCTTGCATAAAAGCCTCGATATGTATTTTTGCCTCATCATATGTATATTGTCTTTTAATACATACCCATAATTGACTTATAATATCTTTATCATTCATAGTTTTCCTTTCGTCATTTATTGTTTATATAGTTTTTAAGCAGCGAATGTGTCTGCCAAGGGGAGACAGACACAGGCGCAGGTTTTTAATTAGAAGTCAGCATTATCAAAGATAAACTTAGCTGCTGTAATGTTTAATACATCTAAGTCATTAGCTATCTTTGAATCAACTAACCCTTCATGATATGCAGTTATTGCATTCTCAATCATTGAATTAAGTTTATTAATTTCGGCTGCATTTAATATAGGTTTAATTACATCTAATGCATTTTTAATGTCTACGATATTATCCATAGTATTCCTTTCATAGTTAATTTAAGTATAGTTAGATACTTAATTTAGTTTGTTCATATTGGACATCTTCTAGTACGCTTTCTAGATAATCCCGATGCTCGGTCTTAGCTATTCCGCGTCTATGAGCTGTCCATATACTCTCGCCTTGAGAGATTAGTTTAACTCCACAGGTATTATGTACAAACAATGGATACTTTTTCTTAGCTATATGCCAGTATCTATTGCTTAGTGACATAATATCTTGTTCACAATGTCCACAAATAACTTCGTTCATAGTATTCCTTTCTCGTCATCAAATGTCTATATAGTTCTACTTATAAAAAAAAACAGTAGTCTGGCACATTGAGTACCAGACATACTGTATATATAAATTAGGCTTTTTGTGCCTCGAGAAGTAGATTTTGTCCACAAGGCTTGCATATGTTTCTATACCAGAACTCATAATTCTTGTAACTATCCCCTTCTTTCTTAGAGCGTTGCTCACGAAAGTTAAAGCCAAGTTTCACTTGTCTATCACCCTCATGATTATCCGCATTACAAGTAAATGTTTTACTATCTACTTGTGTCGCAGTATCTTTAGCTTCCTCTGTATCTACTGCTGTATCTACAGTCATAATTTCATCTAGTTCCATTATATCTCCAATCTATTCATAGATAAAAGAAAGAGACGGAATGTCCCTTCCGCATGGAAAAGGGGCATGTAGGATAATCAGAGGGGATAGCAGATGTACGGTAGTAATATGTACCTTGATATATCTATTGGACTTATTACTAGGTGTTTATATGTCT
>JACKZZ010017211.1_pt1 | contig 34649 bp, 28 predicted proteins | sample 8027871 | NCBI WGS metagenome assembly JACKZZ01 (sample SAMN15724774, study PRJNA655200) | protist metagenome | isolation source: fluorescence activated cell sorting (FACS) single amplified genomes of... | place: USA: West Boothbay Harbor, Gulf of Maine | collected 2000-07-19
TTAGTCTCTAAAATTGCTTGAATGTACCCATCCTCACCAAATTGTCCATGTAGCGCATTAAAAATAACATCTGGTTTAAATGAAGTGATATTCTTTGAAAGATTTTTATCAGGCTCACTAATTAAAACCTTATATCCATTTTTAATTAACTCTTTGGCAACTTGCTTTCCAGTATCTAAGCTAATTAACCGTTCCTTAGATATACCACCAGATAATATTAAGATTTTTTTTGTCATTTTATTTTAAAATTTTAATTTCTTTTTCTAGCACTATTCCAGTTTTTTTTTCCACACTTGTCTTAACAAATTCAATTAATTTATTCATATCCTCAAAACTAGCATTATTTTTATTTACAAAAAAATTACAGTGCTTATTTGAAATGTGAGCATCCCCAAAGCTTATATCTAGTGGTACAGAATCTTTTATCAGCTCCCAGACCTTTTTATCAGTTTGATCAATTGGATTCTTGAATGTGCTACCACTTGTTTTTAATTTTGTTGGTTGTGCTTTATCTTTCTTTTTCTTTAATTCTAAAACTTCGTTTTCTATTTCTTCTTTATTTTTTTTTGTTCCTTTAAAAGATGCGCTTAAAAAAATTAAGTCCTCTTTTAAATCATTGCTTCGGTATTTAAATATAACTTTACTCGCTGGTATTGTAAAAACCTGTCCATTTTTATCAATTGCTTGGATTGATACTAGCACATCTTTAAACTCTTTATTAAAGCATCCAGCATTCATCTTTAATCCACCACCTATAGTACCAGGTATGCATGCTAAAAATTCAAATCCACCTATTCCATTATTCAGTGCAAAATCAGAAAGCTTTTTATCAAGACAGGCACTGCCAGCTATAATGACATCATTTGGTAATATAGAGATGTTGGAAAAATTTTTTCCTAGTTTGATAACAACACCATCAAATTTTTCATCACTTATAAGAGTATTTGAGCCTGCACCTAAAATATGTATTTTTTCTTTTTCTCCAAATTTTTTTAAAAACAAAATTAAGTCAGGTAAATTATCTGGTCTAAAGTAAACTTTAGTTTGTCCACCAATATTAAACCAATTGCTCTTTTTTAAATCATAATCAAAGTTAATTTTACTACTAATTTTATTAGAAAATTTTCTTATTTCTTCAATGCTCATTAGATCAATTCTGGTAATTGTCTCATCCATGCTGAAATTGTACCAGCACCCATACCAACAACTATCTTTTTGCCAAAAATAGTATTTTTAATAAATTTTGCTAACTGGTACTGATCTTCAACCATAAACAATCTTACTTTTGAATTTTTAATAATATCTTTTGCAAAATTATTATATTTAAAATCTAATTTTATTTTTTCTCCAGCAGTATAAATAGGGCATAATATTACAACATCAGCTTTTTTAAATGATAAGCTGAATTCCTTTTTAAGATCCTTTAATCTGGAAATTCTGTGCGGTTGAAATATGCAAATCACTTCTTCCTTTTTATAAGCAGCTCGCACACCATTTAATACTTCTCTAATTTCAGTTGGATGATGGGCATAATCATCATAAAAATTAGTTTCTCTATGTGTAAAAATTTTATTAAATCTTCTTTGAACACCCTTAAATTCTTTTAATCCTTTTTTGATTATATTTTGTGATATTCCTATTGTTACTGCTACAGCAATTGCTGCTGTAGAGTTTCTAATATTGTGAATTCCTAATAATGGTAATTTAATTTTTCTTATAGTTAAATTCTTTTTTCCTGGCAAATTTATAGCTAAATCATATTGAGAATATTCTTTTTCTTGTTTTATATTCTTAATATAGAAATTTGATTTATTGTCAGTTCCATATGTATAATAATTCTTCATTTTTAATTTACTTAATAAATCTTTATTATTCTTGTCATCTATACAAATAAAAGACTTCCCAAACGAAGGGACCTTATTGATAAATTTTATAAATAATTCTTTAAGATCTTTCATTGAATTATAAAAATCCATATGTTCACGATCAATATTTGTTACTATAGAATAAGTTGGTGGCACATGTATAAAACTACCATCTGACTCATCAGCTTCTAATATACACCAATCACTTTTGCCTAGTTTTGCAGAATTTTTTATTGCATTAAGGACACCTCCATTAATAATTGTTGGGTCCAATTTTGTCTTTGAAAATATTGAGGCTAATAAAGATGTAGTTGTTGTTTTTCCATGTGAACCGGTAACAACTATATTTTTTGTTAAAGAGACTATATTTGCCAACATCTCTCCTCTTTTATAAATAGGTAATTGTTTTAGTTTGGCTTCAATTAATTCAGGGTTATTATTTTTAATAGCTGACGAAATGACAACAATTGTTGCTTTTGCTATATTTTTTTTAGTATGACTAATTGTAATTTTGATCTTATCTTTTTTTAATCTTTCAATATTTTTATTTCCAAGGACGTCACTCCCTTGAACATTAAACCCCATCCTTTTCATAATGAGTGCAAGGCCACTCATTCCAATACCCCCTATACCAACAAAATGTATAATTTCAGTTTTAGCTAATTCAATTTTCATTAATAACAGATATAATTTTCAGATTTATATTATTCCATGTGTTTTCATAGTTAAAATCCTTCATGTTCTTTTTTTTAACAAGATATTCTTCTTTATTATCAATAATATTAATTAGTTTATTGTGTAATGTTTTCTCATCTATTTCTTTTTGATTTAACAACCAATTAAAGCCAAGTTTATTATAAAAATGTGCATTTTCAAATTGATGGTTATCTTTCGCAGTTGGCAATGGTATTGCTAAATATGGAGTCTCAGTAAAATTTAACTCAGCTAAAGTTGATGCTCCTGCTCTAGTAATGCACAGGTCTGTTTTTTGCATAAAATTTATGACATCATCATTAAAATTGAATAATTCACATTGAATATTCTTATCTTCGTAAGTTTTTTTAAAACTTTCAAAGTTAATAGAACTAGTTTGTTGGTAAATTTTTAGTTTATATTTTTTAGCTAATTCAATAATTGCATTTTTAACTAAATCATCAAATATTTTAGCTCCTTGACTACCACCTATTATAAGCAAATTAATTGTATCTAAGGATTTATTGTAATCTCTCTTATTATAAAAATTTTTTCTTAATAATGCTGGAATTACTTTAATTTTATTATTAAATTTAATAGGAAATTTTTTGATATTATTAGAATAACAAAATATTTTTTGACAGTAACTTAAAAAAAATTTGTTTGATCTACCTAAAACCATATTTGGTTCAAATAACAACAGCTTAATATTTAAAATTCTAGCTCCTAAGCATAAGGGTAGTGACATGTATCCGCCTGTCGAAATTAATATATCAATTTTATTTTTTCTTAAAAAAGAAATTGATTTAAAAATCAAAAATATCATAAAAATAAAATCAAGTGGTATTATTAATAAGTTTTTTGAAATTGGCCTCACATTAAATATTTTTAAATTGTACTCATCTTTGTTTAAAAATTTGATACCCCTAAAGTCAGATGTCATTGAAACATCAAAATTGTCCTCTAAATGTTTATATATTATGGTTGCGGGTATAACGTGGCCTCCTGATCCGCCAGTACTGATTAGTATTTTTTTATTCATTTAATTAATTTTTCTTTTTGTTAAATTTAAAATTATTCCAGATAATACAGAAACTCCTATAATTGAAGAACCCCCATAACTTAAAAATGGCAATGTCATTCCAGTTGTGGGAAATAGTCTTATATTCACGCCAAGATGTATTAATGCTTGAAAAATTATTAGACTTATTGCTCCAGTTAGCACTAATTTATTTTTTTCACTTTTTTCTAAATAAATTTTTTTAAAAACAGAGTAAATAAAAAATAAAAATAAAATTAATAAAAATATTATTGCAATAACACCAAACTCCTCTGAGATAACTGAAACTATATAGTCGGTATGAGCCTCTGGAACTCTTGTTTTTAAGGTACCTTCTCCTATTCCTTTACCAAAAAAGCCACCACTACTAATTGCTTCTATAGCTTTATCAGATTGAAAATTATGGGTTCCACCATCAGGGTTGAAGAAAGAGAGTATACGACTTTTAATATAAATAAATTTTGGGATAAAAAAAACTACATATAGCAGGCTTATAATAGAAAGACTTATAAATAATAAAATGAATAATAAGTTTATGCCAGATACAAAAACTAATATTGCCCACGATAAAAACACCAAAAGCGTTTGTCCGATGTCAGGCTGCATTATTAATAGTAACCCAGTTGGGATAATAGAAATAATAGTCAATAAGTATTTGATATAGATATTATAATTTTTTTCACTACATAAAATTGTTGCCACAAAAATAATTATAAATGGTTTTAGTAATTCAATTGGTTGAAATTGAGGAAGAAAAAAAAGATTTAACCATCTTTTTGATCCTTTAACTTCAGTACCAAAAACTGGCACTAAAAATAAAAAAAATAAAGTAATAAAAAAAAGATAAATAGAGAATCTAAAAAGATTCTTTTCACTTAGAGAAGAGAAAAACACTAAGGTCAACAAGCCAATGAAAATATATACCAAATGTTTAAAAAAGAAAAAATAATTATTTGTATCTAATTTATCAGAAGCAATTAATGAAGTTGAAACTAAAGAAAAAAATAAACCCAAACTAAACAAAATTATTATCAATAAAAAAATTGTTTTATCTATATTTTTCCACCAGTTATAATATATTGAGTTGAGCGAACTATTATTTATCATTTTATATAATTTTTAATAAGTTTATTAAAATATCTACCTCTTTCTTCAAAGTTTTTAAAAGTATCAAATGATGCAGAGGCTGGACTAAAAAGAATTGTCTTTTTAATAAAATTATTTTCATTTTTAATATCTAAAAAAACCTTAGCAATTAGACTCTTTAAATTTAAAAATGATTTAAACACCATCTTATTTTTTAATTCATTAATAAAAAATTTTTGATTTTTACCAAAAATGTATAATTTGATCTTTTTACAATCGTTTTTTTTAAGTAGAAATTTATCTCCTTTTTTAGATAAACCACCTATTATCCAATAAACATTTTTTAATGATTTCAATAATTTTTCTGATGAAGAAAAGCTTGTTGCTTTAGAATCATTAATAATTTTTAAAAATTTAGAATTATGAATTATTTCTTGTCTAAAACTTAGTCCTTTAAAATTTTTTAATGATTTTAATAGCAAGTTATTCTTTAACTTTAATATCTTTGAAACCTTCAACACAAATGTCAAATTTTCTTTATTACCATCTGTATCAAAATAATGATTATCAATTTTTTTAATAAACCTATCACTTATATATTTTTCTATTTTCAAAATTGATGGTGCAAATTTTTTTTGCTTTAATTCTCTTTTAATATAAAAATTTTTTATATTTAAAATTGCAATATCATTTTTAGATTGATTTTTTATTAATTTAAATTTAGCGCTTACATATTTATTTATAGTCTTGTGTCTTTCGAGGTGATCTGGTGTAATGTTTAAGATTAAAGATATATTTGTTTTAAATAGCTTACTGTATTCTAGTTGATAGGATGAAGCTTCTATTACAAATAAAGTGTCTTTTTTGATCTTTTTTTCTAATAAAACTGGATTTCCTATATTGCCAACTAAACGAACATCTTTTTTTTGATCCTTTAATATATCGTACAAAAGCTTAGCAGTAGTTGATTTTCCGTTAGTTCCTGTAATAGTTATTTTTTGATTAAAAGCATATCGACTATAAAAAATGTCTAAATCTGTATAAATTTTTTTATGATTTTTTTTTAAAAATCTACTTAATTTACAATTATTAATATCTATTCCTGGACTAATTATAATACAGTCAAATTCTTTTTTAATTATTTCTTTGTATGTTGTGTGAGTATCTTTTGTATTTTTTTTAGTAATTATTCGATCATCATATAAACTAATAATATTATTTTTTTTTAAATAACTATAAGTGGATAGACCACTTTTACCCAGACCATAAATCAGTATTCTTTTTTTTAAAAAGGTTTTTTCTAGATTTAACATTATCTAAGTTTTAATGTCGCTAATCCAATCATTGCTAAGATTATTGATATAATCCAAAATCTAATTACAACTGTTGATTCTGCCCAGCCTTTTTTTTCAAAATGATGATGTATAGGTGCCATTCTAAAAATTCTTTTACCTGTAAGTTTGAATGAAAATACTTGGATTATAACTGATACAGCTTCTAGTACAAATAACCCTCCTGTTATTGCTAAAACAATCTCATGTTTAGTAATAATACCAATTGCCCCTAAAGATCCACCTAATGCTAATGAACCAGTGTCACCCATAAATATTTTAGCAGGTGGAGCATTGAACCATAAAAATCCTAAACAAGCTCCTATAATTGATCCACAAAAAACTGAAACTTCCCCCATACCTTCAAGATAGGGAATATTTAAATATTCAGAAAATACAATATTGCCCGTTACGTAACTAATAAATGCAAAACATGCTGCAACTAATATCACTGGTACCGTTGCTAAGCCGTCTAAACCATCTGTTAAATTAACTGCGTTGGAGGATCCAACAATTATAAAAATTGAAAATGGAATAAAAAACCATCCAAGATTAATAATTAAATTTTTAAAAAAAGGAAAATATAAATTTGTAAGTTCAGTGTTTTGAGATAATTGAGTTAAACCATAAATTCCAACAATGGCTATTAAGATTTGAGAAATAATCTTAAATTTAAATGAAACACCAGATGAATTTTTAAACTTAATTTTTTTATAATCATCATATGCACCTAATAGCCCAAACCCCGAAACAATAAATAACAAAAACCATATATGGTAATTTGATAAATCACCCCAAAGTAATATTCCTGAAAAAAGTCCAAGTAAAATTAAAACACCTCCCATTGTTGGTGTTCCAATTTTCTTAACGATATGTTCAGTAGGACCATCATCTCTTATTGGATTTAATATTTTTCTTGCTGAAAAAAATTTAATAAAAGGAGTGCCAATTAATAAAACTACAAACATTGATGTAAACATTGAAAGGCCCGTTCTAAATGTTAAATACTTAAATACATTTAGAAAACTATATTGATCAATTAATTGCGTAATAAGACTATAAAGCATTAAACTTTCCAGTTTTTAATTTGTTAACTAGATTGTTAAGTCCAGTAGAGTTTGAGCCCTTAATCATTAAATAATCATTATTATTTAAATCATTTTTAATCAAATCAATTATTTTAGACTTATCTTTCAAAATGACCCCTCTTCGGTGCTTATCAAGGTTTTTATAAGTATGTAAAATATGTTTACCCACTACATTAATATTTTTAAGAGAAGTTTTATTAATTTCTTTGCCAGCCTCTAAGTGTAGTTTCTTTGAATAATTTCCTAACTCCAACATGTCACTCAGTATTAATTTTTTTTTAGAATTATCAATTTTTAATTCATCAAAATTTTTTATAGCAGACTTTAATGATAATGGATTAGAGTTATAACTCTCATCTACAATGTAAATACTCTTTTTTTTTAATTTAACTTTTATAATATCACCACGGCCTTTTGTCATCTCATAATCAAGAAATATATTTTTTTCTAATTTTTGTGTATCTTTAAAAATTGATATAATTGCAATTGTGGCTAATAAGTTTTTTAAATTATTTTCAAAAATTAATCTTACATAAAAATAAATTTGTTTTTTATTAACATTTACAAATATTTTGTATTTAGATCTTTCTTTAACTATTTTTTCTAGATAAATATTTGCTGATTTATTTTTTAAACTAAATGTAAAAATATTTATGTTTTTTTTCTTGGCAATTTTTTTATGTAAATTATAAAATCTGTCATCTTGGTTTAAAACAAGAATTCCATTTGTTTTTATATTATTAATAATTTCTGACTTTGCTAAAGCTACTTGATGAATGTTTTTAAAATTTTTAATATGTGCGTAGGAAATATTTGTAATAACACCCACATCAGGCTTGATAATTTTTGATAGATAATCAATCTCACCTTTTTTATCCATTCCAATTTCAAAAATACCAAATTCATCATTTTTTTTTAGATTAAATAAACTTAATGGCACACCAAATTTATTATTAAAAGATTTTGGTGAATAAGTTACATTACTAATCTTACTTAAAGTTTTGCCTAACAATTCTTTAAGAGAAGTTTTTCCACAACTGCCTGTTATAGATATAATTTTACTAGATAAATTTTCTCTTAATTTTGATGAAGCTTCGGTTAAAAGTTGCAACGTATCATCTACTACAATTTTTTTTTTAGACTTTTTTTGATTATTAGCTATTACTAATGATGCACCATTTTGGAAGGCTTCATTAACATATAGATTTCCATCTTTATTATTTCCTTTTATTGCAAAAAATATGTCATTTTTTTTTATTGTTTTTGAGTTAATTGATGCATTTTTTATTTTTATATTTGAATTAATTTGGGGAGAGTTGCTGATTTCTTTTAAAATATTTATTTTAATATTAGTTGAAAGAATTTTATTTTTTAATTTAATATTCTTAAGTATTTCTAATCTGTCAGAAAATTTGTTTACAAAATTTCCATAATCTTGCGTCTGTTCATGACCTTTGCCTGCAATAACTAAGATATCACCAGTTTTTAAGTCTAATATAGCCTTATGAATAGCTTTAGACCTGCTTGAAATCTCAAAAACTTTTGATTTATCAATAGTTTTTTTAATAGCTAGTCTTATTTTTTTTGGATTTTCGTCTCTTGGATTGTCGTCAGTTAAGTAAACTCTGTCACAATATTGATTGGCTATTTTTCCCATTATGGGTCTCTTGTCTTTATCTCTATTACCACCACATCCAAATACAATGAAAATTCTTTTATTTTCAAATTGTTCTTTCAAATTAGTCAAACAAGTTTTTAATGCATCAGGTGTATGGGCATAATCTAAAATAACCTTTGAATTATTTTTTAAAGTTCCAATTTTTTCAAACCTACCAATTACTGATTTTACTCTTGAAGCTAATTTAACTATTTGATCAAATTTTAAATTACTTTTTTTAGCAGCAAGCATTGCCATAAATAAGTTTTTTAATTGAATTTTACCAATTAAGTTTATTTGTAATTTATAATGTTTCTGATTATATTTAATTTCAACTATTTGTTTATCATCCCTAAATTGATGAGAATAAATATCTATTCCATTATTACTTTTTGATAAAGCCTGAAGATCCAATTTATTATTTAGCGATATTCTTTTTAAATTTTTATATTCGGGAATTTTACTATCGGTGATGATAGTTCCTCTAGGTTTTAATAGCTTCTCAAAAAGATATAACTTTGATTTGAGATAATCATTAAATGTTTTGTGATAATCTAAATGATCATGAGACAAATTTGTAAAAATTGTAGTATTAAATTTTAAACCATCAAGTCTATTTTGCTTAAGACCATGACTAGAAGCTTCCATTATAACATTGTCAATTTTTTGTTTTTTTAAATCATTTAATATTTTGCTTAATTTAATTGGATCTAATGTTGTATTAGAAACTTTCTTTAAACTATTTTTTGTCTTAACTCCTAATGTTCCAATAGAAGCTACTTTTTTATTACCTAAGTTGAGTAGCTGAAAATAAAAATCTGCGATTGATGACTTTCCATTTGTTCCTGTTACAGCAATTAAATTTTTAGGTATATTTTTTTTTGTCTTATATGATAATTCTGATAATACTTTTCTTACATTTTTTGATCTTAAAAATAACACTTTATTTTTAATACCTTCAAATTTTTGTTCTGAAATAATAACTGTTGCACCCTTTTTAATTGCATGCTCTATGAATTTAGTTCCATCTGATTTTGCTCCTTGGATTGCAAAAAAAATATAATTCTTTTTACAATCTGCACTGTTAAAACTTAGACCGGAAAAATAACGATTCCTAAATTCTTTTTTAGTATTTTTAAGAAAACCACCTATCAACATATAAATTTTAATTTTCTATATATTTTGTGGCTAGAATAGGACCAATTTTGTCTATGATTTTTCCTGCGGCTTCTACTGTTGTCCATCCTGCTGTATTTCTTGGACTACCTAATAACTTAAATCCAGAACCATCTCTGTACTCGTACGTATAATCTTTATTGTTTTTTGTTGATTCAAGCATTACTACCAAAACAAATTTAGGACTGTCTGTTGGAAAAATCGATGCAAGTGTATTAATTTTAGTTTTTGAATATATGTTATTCAACACTTGCTCTGCAGTTCCTGTCTTACCTCCGACTTGGTATCCCTCAACGTTTACTAATTTTGCTGTTCCCTCTGAAACTACTTTTCTCATCATAGAGTTCATTTTTTTTGAAACATCATTGTTTAGTACCTTTACTTTTTTTATTTTTTCATTTGAATTATCTCTAATTAATGTTGGAGTGATTTCATAACCACCGTTAGAAATTATCGCATAACCCTTTGCTAATTGTAAAATTGTTGTTGTTATACCATGGCCAAATGCAATAGTTTCTATTTTACACCCTTCGTACCAATCTATTTTTAATGGTTTGCCTACTTCATCAATATCAAAATTTATCTTATCTATGATGCCAATTGTTTTTAAAAATGATTTATGTTTTTCTATTCCTATTTTTTTTGCAATCCTAACTGATCCAATATTTCCAGATTTAATAAGAATGTTTTCGACGCTCAGATCTGATGGCATTTTATTATCATATTCATTAATTGTATAACTATCTCCACAATTAATACTTTTTTTGGAATCTAAAAATTTAGTATCAGGTTCTATCAATCCATAATTTATTCCAGAGGCAATTGTAAAAGTTTTAAAAACTGAACCTAGTTCATAAATTCCTTTCGTAACTCTATTAATATAATTTACATCAACAATTGTTTCTCTTTTATTTAGATCAAAATCAGGCAAAGATACCATTGAGATTATTTCACCATTATTTACATTCATTAAAATAGCAGCACCACCTTTAGCATCAAAAATTTTTTGATATTTTGAAAGTTCTGTTCTGATTAAATATTGTATGTCAGTATCCACTGTTAATTGAAGTGGCTTTTTTCTTTGTTTTAATTCTTCATCAAAAGATTTTTCTAAACCAGAAATTCCATTATTTTCATTATCAATCTGTCCTATAATGTGACTAAAAAGGTTTTTTTGTGGATAAATTCTAGTTAACTTTTCCTCAGGTCTAATTGCTTTGTCTCCAAGAGACATTATTTTTTGATAATTTGTTGAAGATATTTTTTTTTCAAAGTTAAAAAAATTATTTTTGTTAAGTTTTTTTTCAACTTCAGCAAAATCTTTGTCAGGAAAAATCCACTTTAAATTAATTAATAATTTTTTTTTATTTATTACTTCTATTGGGCTGATGCCAATATCTATCGACTTAACTGATTTAACTAAATAATTTCCATTTCTATCAATTATATCTGCTCTATAATCTTTTATGCTAGGTGTATAGTTTGTCTTAATGTCTGATTTTAATGAGCCTAAATGAAGCAATTGTATTGAATAAATTACTGAAATCACCAAAAAAACAAAAAAAATAAACGCTATTCTATTAAATTGTATATCTAAATTAGTTTTACTTTTTTTATATGAAAATTCATTTTCATATTCTTCTAGAATAATATTCTTTTTATTGTTCATTTTCATTTTTGCTGATTAAGTCTTTTATTTCTAAAGTTTCATTATTTTTAATGATTTCCTTAATATTCATAATTTCAATTTTGATTAAATCTTTTTCAAAGTATTGCGTTTGATACTGAACTAATTTTTCAGGAGAACTCAAATAGTTAAACTCAAGCAATGCATCTTCGAGTTCCGATTTTAAAGGTCTTATATTTTCTTTAACTATAAAAATTTGATCTTCTATTTCTTTTGTAGAAGTTTTAATAAGTGATGTAATTAATATTAATACGAAAATAACAGCTACCACTAATTGTTTCATAGTTTTTTTGATAAATTTTCAATGTCAATTAAATGTTTAAATTTATCTAAGATATCTGTTTCAAAATCGAAAAAATCTTCTTTTTTAATTACATAACGTAACTTGGCTGATCTAGAAGGTGGATTTTCTCTAATTTCTTTATCACTTGGTACTATTGGTTTTTTTATAACAGATTTAAATAAATTTAATTTTTCTTCTGTTTTTGGCATATGTCTTGAGATGCTTTTATTTTCAGATAAACTTTTAAAAAAGTATTTAACAATTTTATCTTCTAAAGAATGAAATGTTACAACTGCAATAACTCCATCCTTTTTAACAACTTTAGCAGCATTAATTAATCCATAAATTAGTTCACTAATTTCTTTATTTACAAATATTCTTAATGCTTGGAAAATTTTAGTTGCACTATGTGTCTTATAATTTCTTTTTCTTTTCGAAGATTCTATAATCCTAACTAGCTCTTCTGTTGTGATCTCTCTTTTAGATCTGTCTTCAACAATATTGTGTGCTATTCTTTTACTGTCTGCTTCATCCCCAAAATATTTAAATATTTTGGTAAGTTCTTTTTCATCTAATTGATTAATTGCTTCTTTTGCTGAAAATTCATTTATACCCATTTTCATATTAAGTTCACCAATGCTATCAAATGAAAGACCTTTTTTTGGGTCTTTAATCTGGTTCAAGGAATATCCTAAATCAAAAATTACAGCTTTTATATTTTCATGTTTTAACTTTAGATTATTTAATTGACTGAATTTTATATTTTTAAATAACAGCCTATCCTCAAAACTATTTTGAAGTTCTTGAGCTTTTATAGAGCTCTCAGAATCTCTATCTAATGCAATTACTTTTGTTTCAGGAAAGTTTAATATTCTTTTTGTGTATCCACCTTGACCAAACGTACAGTCAATAAATGTGCCACCATATTGAGGGGTAATAATGCTAATTATTTCACTTAGCAATACCGGATAATGATTTCTCACATCTGGTATTATGGTGGCTATCATTTATTTTTTTGAAGACCATTAATTCTTTTGTCTTCTTAAAAATGCTGGAATTTCTAGATCATCATCTTCTGAGGTATTTTCCGAAGTTTCAGTTGATAAAAATCCTTCTGTCTCTGAAGTTGCACTATCCGAACTAAATAGATCTGGCGCGTCTTCACCTTCTACACCAAAGTTTTCAAGTCCATTAGAAACATGCTCCTCCTCCATTGGGCTATTTTCTTCAGGCTTTGCAGTTGTAAGTGCCTCCTCTGAAAAAGATTGCTCATAATCATTTGATTGATTGTTTTCAACAATACTTTCAACTTCTTGATTGCTAACAGTTTGCTCATTCATCATTTCTGATGATGTAGTATTTGTAACTGGTTCTGCAATTATTTCATTTTCTAACTTTAATGCATTTGCTCCATGAGAAATAGGGCTAGTCATTGTAGGTGAAAAATTAAACGATTGAGCAGAACTAGCACTGTTAAAATCTGAATAACCAGGATTTCTATTTTGTATTCTGTGAACCATATTGATTACAGATTTACTTTCTGGTTGTTGTCCATCTAGTGCCGTTGCAACTATTGATACTCTAATTTTTCCATCAAGGTCGCCAGATGTAATAGCACCAATAATCACCTCTGCTTCAGGATCTACTTCAGCTCTTATTTTATTAACCACTTCATCAACCTCAAAAAGTTTAAGATCCTTACCACCGGTAATATTTACTAGTAATCCTTTCGCACCTTTTAACGTATAATCATCAATCAATGGGTTGCTAATTGCCATGTCTGCTGCTTTAGCTGCTCTACCTTCTCCTTCAGCTTCACCAGTTCCCATCATTGCTTTACCCATTGAAGCCATTACAGTTTCAACATCAGCAAAATCTAGATTAACTATACCTGGTCTAACCATAAGATCGGTCACACTCTGAACACCTTGCATTAAAACATTATTTGAAAGATTAAAAGATTCTTCAAATGTAGTTTGTTCATTTGCAACCTTAAATAGGTTTTGATTTGGAATTACAATAATTGTATCTACATGTTTTCTTAATTCTTCTAGGCCTACCTGAGCTCTTCTCATTCTTGATGGCCCTTCATATAAAAAAGGAAGTGTTACAACACCTACTGTTAAAATATTTAATTCTTTAGCAGCTCTTGCAATAACGTGTGCAGCACCTGTGCCAGTTCCACCGCCCATACCAGCAGTTATAAAAACCATGTTTGCACCCTGAAGAGTATTTACAATTTCATTTAAAGATTCATCTGCAGCTGCTTGACCAATGTCATGTTTTGCTCCAGCACCTAAACCTTTTGTTAAACTTAGGCCAATTTGAATTCTTGCTTTAGCTTTACTTAACTTTAAATCTTGAGCATCTGTATTTACTGCTATGAACTCTACTCCTTGAAGTCCATTATCAATCATTTCATTAAGTGCATTTCCACCTGCTCCGCCAACTCCCACTACTAATAATCTTGGTTGTAATTCTTTTATTTCTGGTGATTTAAAGTTAATTGTCATTTTTATTTCCCCTCATTGTTATTAAAATGTTTTTCCCATTTAAGACTTGCACGATTTAGATTTGCTTTTTTTCTTGCGTTGATCTTAAATTTTTCAAATGCTGCTGGTTCCCATATTTGGAATGTTTGACCTTGACCAACAAACAACATGCTATTTTTTATTTTTGCATGTTTTAATAATTTTGTTGATAATGAAATTCTACCTTCACTATCAAATTGTAAATTCATACTCTCAGATAAAATTGATGTTGCAAAATAATCTCTTTTTTCTTCAAATGGACTTAATGAATCTATACTTGCAGAAAGTTTTTCAATTCTATCTTGTGAGCAAGCTTCTATAGACTGATTATTAAATGAGGGATAACAGATAACACCATTGTATCCTAGGTTAGAAAGGTGAGATCTAAAACTAGCAGGCACAGATACCCTTCCCTTTTTGTCTATTTTGTTCTCGTAAGTAGATAAAAACATATTTTTTATATTTCATAAATTCCATATTTGGGAATATATGGGACAATATGGGTTTTTAAAGATAGAGTCAATATGTTCATTTTAGGCTTATTTGGCAATGATTGTGGGTAACTTTTATGTATCTACATAAAGTCAAAAATCAATTTTTAGTTTCAACTCAATACAATTCTAAGACTAAAAATAAGAACAGAAATGATTCAATTATGAATCAAAAGGTGAACATCTAAAATTAATTAAAATTGAACTGTGGATAAGTTTGCTAGACAAACTATAAGCCGGGTTCTGTCATTTAAACCTATCATTTCTCTAGGCTTAAGATCACTCTTAAGCTCATGCAACTAACCCTGATGACTAGCCAAAGACGGCTTTTAGTTTTGCAACAATGTCATCTCTACTTAGTCTTGCTCCCAGTGGGGTTTTCCAGCGTTCATTGTTACCAATAGAACCGGTGCGCTCTTACCACACCTTTTCACCCTTGCCATGTTATGGCGGTATATTTTCTGTGGCACTATCCCTAGGGTTTCCCCCGCCAGGTATTATCTGGCACTGTGTCTTTGCGGAGCCCGGACTTTCCTCTTTAATAAATTAAAGCGATAAGTCGTTCATCTAGCAAATGTAATTTATTACTTAATTATAGAACTTCAAGAAAAATTTAATTGTATGCTTTGATGAGGCTTTTATTGATTAATAAGGATTCTTGATCAATTTTTCCATCAACCAACTCTTGTCTAAATCTTCTTTGAAAAGATTTTATTAATTCTCTTAAATATTTATTCCTACCAATATTTTTTGGAAATGTTTTTGAATATCCAATCTTAAACAGGTTTCTAAAAAAAATATTCTCTTCTACCTTGCTTATTTTTAGCTTTCTATTCTTAAGTAAATCTTGCTTATTTAATGTGTGCCATATCCCTATTTTATTTTTAGCCAAATATTCCCATGGGAACTTTTCACCTGGATCTTTTTTTCTAAGTACTGCTATGTCTGAGTGTCCCAAAATATTCTTAGGATTAATTTTATATTTTTTTATTAAAAACTTACTTAACTTTACAAGAGTAGTAATTTGTTTTTGTGTAAAATTTTTATAACCGTACTCATGTCCTGGGTTTGCAATTTCAATACCAATAGAATTTTGATTTAAAGACTTATAATTTTTCCAAGAAGATTTTCCTGCATGCCATGCAATATATAAATCAGGTACTATTTTTACAATTTCTCCATTATTTTTGATTAAATAATGACAGCTAACCTCAGATTGTATTTCTGTTAATCTTTTCAAAGCATCAGATTCGCTTTTCATACCCGTATAATGAAAGATAATAAATTTGATTTGCTTAGAGGTTCTTTTTTTAGGATTAAAATTTGGGGAATAGTTTAATATTGTTTTTAAAGCCATTTTTGCGACATATTTAGAGCTAAATCTAGATTTACATTAATATTATATACATTATATAATCATAGGATAATGAAAAAAATTTTAATAACTTCACTAATAAGTTTAATGTTAGCAACAAATGTGAGTGCTGATACAGACGGTGAAAACAACTTATCTAAAAAAAATTCTGGTGAAGTTAAAGACTGTTTTGAAAATGTAAATAGAGCAACTTTTAAATTTAACCAAGTGTTAGATGGTGTTATTTTTGAACCTGTTGCAAAAGCTTATAGAATTTTACCCTCTCCAGTTAGAGCTGGGACAGGTAATGCTCTAGACAATCTCTCTACACTTGTAACAATACCTAATAATATTCTCCAAGGAGAATTTAAAAAAGCTGGAGTTAACACAGGTAGATTTATTGTTAATACAACAGTTGGAGTTGTTGGAATATTTGATGTGGCTGAAAAAATTGGTTTTCCAGAGTATGAAAAAGAAGATTATGGCCAAACACTTGGTGTAATGGGTGTTGGTCCAGGATGTTATCTTGTTCTACCTGTTTTAGGACCATCCACTGTTAGAGACACAGCTGGATCATTTGCAAATATATTAGGCGGAGATGCTTGGTATAACGTTACTGTAGCTAATGATACTCAGCATTTTTCTGACTTTGATTATTATGCATCAAGAGCAAGTTCTGGGATAGATTTTAGAGCAAAAAATATAGACTCGTTTGAAAACTTGGAAAAAAATTCAATAGATTTTTATGCTTCAGTTAGAAGTTTATATTTGCAAGATAGACAACAAAAAATAGCTAACTCTAATGCAATAACTGAAACCCAAAACGATAGTGATTGGGAAGAAATAGAAGCTCAATAAATTATAAAACTTAATGAGATTAAAAAAGTTTTTAATATTTACCTTCGTCATAATTAACTTTGTTGGTATTAATCAATCATATTCAATTGAACCAGATGTATTTGTTCAATCAACTGTGAATAGAGCTTCTGAGGCCTTAAATAACGAATATTCAAAAGAAGAAAAAATAGAAAAGCTAAAACAAATTGCAAGTGAAACAGTTGATATCAATGGTATTGGTTATTACACTTTAGGAGCTTATAGAAAAAATATAAGTGAAAATGAAATAAATCAATATGAAATGCTTTTTGAACAATATTTTCTAAAAAGTTTTTCTAGTCGACTGGCTGAATACTCAAATCCAGAGATTGAAGTCGTGTCTAAAAAAAAATTAAATGAAAATTATACAATGGTATCTAGTATTTTAGTTGGAACAGAACAAAGGCCTGAAGTTAAAATTGATTGGAGAATTTATACAAAAAATCCAGAAAATCCTTTAATCAGAGATTTAATTATTGAAGGCTTAAGTCTAGCAAGAACTCAAAAGGAAGAATTCTCTTCCATCATTCAGAGTAATGATGGAGATATAAACGCTCTTTTTTCTACTTTAAAAGAGTTTATTAAATAATCATCTATAAAAATAATTTTTGGTGGGCCCGCCAGGACTCGAACCTGGGACCAATACATTATGAGTGTACTGCTCTAACCAACTGAGCTACAGGCCCTAAAAATTAAACTTTAATTATATTATAATGTAACTGATGTCTAGCATAGGTAAAAGATAATGACTAACATTAGCAAGGTATTGAGTATTCTGGGTAAACTACAGTTGAACTGCTTTGAAATAATTACATTTATTTTCTGTCATAATATAATGTCCTATTTTCTGACTAATAAAGAGATTATTAATTAGCTAAGTCCCAAACCCTATAAAAAAAAATGATAGATAAAAAAGATTATAAATTTTTTTAAATTATAGATCTATCGTTTTGATCAATTATTAAAGCAAAAGCTGCTTTGGGAGGAAAATCACGATCGGCAGTAGTATACTTATTATTAATTAAATATGGCAAAATATACAGTTCCAAGCCAAGATCTATTAGACCTTCATTAAAATTGACTATTTCATTTTTTTGATAATTAATTTTTTTCTTTGTACCATCTTTAAATATAAGATCTACTTTTTGAAAACCCTCATATCTTCTTTCATTCTTTATTACGTAATTCATTTTATAAATTCCAAATCCTCCATAGGCTGATTTGACCTTTATTGGTGGCATATTTTGCTCAAATTTTATTCTTTTTTTATCAAGTAGATTTATTTTCATATCCTCTAACAACTCAGTAGATACACGATCACCAGGATTAATCTTTTTTATAATATATTTTAAAGCATCAACCCAAAAATCATTATTGCAATATTTTTCATCTATTAAACCCCACATGTCATAGTAAGTTCCATCTTGGTTTGCAAAAACGGCACCTATATTTTCTTTTGAAAGTAAAAAATTTATTGCTCTTTTGAGATTACATTCATCGATCCTGTATGAACCATTATCGTCAAAATCTAAAATAATTAACAAATCACAGCTCTTTAATAGATGATTGTCTTTGATTTTTTCAATAATAAGGTTTCTTGCAAATTCCAGCCGTTTGCCTCTAAAATTGAAATCATTGAACTCATCCTTAAAATAAAAGTAATCCTTATTATTTTTAAGGTTTTTCAAAATTTCTTTGGTTTTATCTTTAGAACCATTTTCTACAATTATTTTATAACTATCCTTGAATAAAGAAGAATAACTTTTTAAATTTTCAAATACTTTTGGAATATATCTCTCACAGTCTCTTGCACATCCTGCAAAAACCACATTTAAATTTTTCAGATCTATTTCACTCATTAATAATATTTATCATATATAATATTGTGCATGTCTATTATTAAGATTATTTTTTTTAAGAATATATTTGAAAATATTAATGGTGGGACTGGTTGGTTACGCTCCAACTACCCCTGCAATGTCAATGCAGTACTCTACTATTGAGCTACAGTCCCTTTGAATTTTAACTTTCTAAAAAGCTTTTTAACTGTTTGGATCTGCTTGGGTGTTTTAATTTTCTTAAAGCTTTAGCTTCTATCTGTCTAATACGTTCTCTTGTTACAGAAAACTGAAGACCCACTTCTTCAAGAGTATGGTCTGTATTCATTCCAACTCCAAATCTCATTCTAAGAACTCTTTCTTCTCTTGGTGTTAAAGTTGATAAAATTTTAGTCGTAGCTTCACTTAGATTAGATTTAATAGCTTGTTCTAAAGGTGCTAATGCTTTTGTATCTTCAATAAAATCACCTAAACTACTATCCTCTTCATCTCCAACTGGTTTTTCAAGAGATACTGGTTCTTTTGATATTTTTAAAACTTTTCTGACTTTATCTAAAGGCATTCTTAATTTTTGTGCTAGTTCTTCAGGTGTAGCCTCTCTACCAAACTCACTTAAAATTAATCTTTGGGTTCTTACAATTTTATTAATAGTTTCAATCATATGAACTGGAATTCTAATCGTTCGCGCTTGGTCAGCAATAGATCTGGTGATTGCTTGTCTAATCCACCAAGTGGCATATGTTGAAAATTTATAACCCCTTCTGTATTCAAACTTATCTACAGCTTTCATAAGACCGATATTTCCTTCTTGAATAAGATCTAGAAACTGAAGTCCTCTATTTGTATATTTTTTTGCAATTGAAATTACCAATCTTAAGTTTGCTTCAACCATTTCTTTTTTTGCAATTCTAGATTCTTTTTCACCTTTTTGAACTCTACTAACTATTTTTTTATAATCAGTTACTGAAATTCCAAGTTTATGACTAATCTCAATTAATCTCTCTCTTATGTTTTTAAATTCATCTTTATTTTTTGAAAAAAACTGTTTCCACATGGGGTTAGTATCCAAGAACTTTTTAAGATTTGGGTTAATTTCATTGCCAATATAAAACTTAATGAATTCATTTCTTGGAATTTTTTGATCCATTGCTAGTCTTAAAAGATTTCCTTCTAGTGAAACAATTTTTTTATTTTCCACATAGTGTTTTTGAACCAATTCCTCTAATACAGAGGGTGACAACTGTAATGATTTAATATTTTCTAAAATATCACTTACAATTTTATCATGTCCTTTTTCTTTAGCAGCTGAGAAACTTACTGCATTTAAAATACAATCAAGTTTTTCTTTTTGATACTTGATTAATTTTGCATATTCTTTTGTTAAAGTATTAACAGTTTTTAAAACTTTTGGTTTGATTTCAGTTTCCATTGCTGCAAGCGTTGGATTAAACTCATCATCGTCTCCATTATTCTCTTCATTTTTATCAGTTTCCCCAGAATTTCTTTGTTTAGCACTTGGACCTGTATTTTCGTCTTCCATGTAGTTAGTATCAATATCAATAATTTCTCTAACTAATATTTCATCACTTTGAAGTTTTTCATCCCACTCTACAAATTGTTGTGCAGTAATTGGACTTTGTGCTAATGCGATAAGCATTACATCTTTTCCAGCTTCTATTCTTTTTGCAATTGCAATTTCACCTTCACGAGACAAGAGCTCTACTCCACCCATCTCTCTTAAATACATTCTTATAGGGTCATCACTTTTCTCAATTGTCTTACCTTCTTCTTTAGATGAATTTTCTTTTTTTCTTAAAACTTTAAAGTCAGATTTTTTTTCAACTAATGCTACACTCTCATCAAGAATGTGCATGAAGGCTTGTTCTAAATTTTCGTCTGAAAGATTTCTTTTACCTAATGATTTATTTAGCTCATCAAAAGTTATAAATCCTCTATGGGTTCCGCGACCCATAAGTCTAGCAAATGATTTTGTAATTATTCTTTCCACAATAGTATATTTGAGAAGACTTATATAAGCCCAATTTGAGAAAAATCCACGTATTTTTTGAAGGATTTAATTGATGTTTTTTTGTTTTTTTAGCTCTCTTATTTCGTTGAAAGTGCTTTCACTTAAATCTTTAGAGAACTTCGACTCGAGCTCTTCAATCCTAAACTCTAAATCGTAGTTTTTGAGGTCTCTAGAAACTTCGTCTAATAATTCAAACATTTTATTCTGATCATTTTGGTGATTATTTAGAATATGTTTTATTGAGGCAAATTTAAAGATTTTTTCAGTTAATTGAGGGTCAATTGGAATTTGATCTAAGGTAAGTTTTTCTCCACTCTTTAGTTTAGTTATCAAGGTTTCAAGGATTAATTTATTTTCTTCGCTAAATAGATTTATATTTTCAATCATGTGAATATTTTCTTGAAATAAATCCAAGTTATTCATTATTAAATAAAGCAATGAAAATTCTTTAAGCTCAACACCGCTCAATAATTTACTTTCGTTAAAGTGTTTTTGAGTAGACTGTAATGACTTAACTTTTTTAGTATAAAATTGTTTTTTTCCAATATTGCTATGTGGGGTTAAAGATGAAATTTTCTCCAAGAAAAACTCTAGTACGTATTTTTTTATGAAATCATCTTTAATAGTTGCAGCAATAGCTCTTAATTTTTTTTCAAAAATAGCCATTGATGAAGGATTGTTATCAGTTTGTTGTTTATAATGGTTAAATATAAACTGATGAATTGAAATTTTTGCCTGTTTTGTAAAATCAATAAAATTCGCTTTACCATTTTTATTTGCATAACTATCAGGGTCTTCTCCATCTGGTAAAAAAAGAAACGAGATTTGTTTTTCTGGTTGTAACTCTTTAATTGAATTTTCTGCTGCTCTAAGCGCTGCCTTGTATCCACTTTCATCACCATCAAAACAGATAATGATGTCTTCAAAGAATTGGTTAAGCATTAAAATTTGTCGATCCGTTAAAGAAGTTCCAAGATTTGCCACAACATTTTCAATTCCATTTTTACTTAAACCAACTACATCCATATATCCCTCAACTAAATATACATGATCTATTTTATTAGATAATCTTCTAGCTAAATCTAAATTATATAAGTTAGAACCCTTTTTAAAAAAAGGTGTTTCAGGAGAATTAATATATTTTGCTGAATAACTATTTTCCTGAATGGTTCTTCCTCCTAATCCAATAGGTTGACCTGAAATATTGTTAATTGGAAATATTATTCTATCTCGAAATCTTTCAACGTATGTATTCTTTTTTTCATCTAAATAAAAAAGACCACTTTCGACTAAAACTTTTTCACTAAATTCATCTTTTAATTTTTCATAAAAATTTGAGTTTCTTTCTACAAAACCTATTTTAAAATTTTTAACTTCATCTTTACTAAGGTTTCTTTTCTTTAAATAGTCTCTTGCAATAGTTAAGCTTTCATTCTTTAAAATTTCATCATGATAAAATTGAACATATTGATTGTAGATTGAGCAATATTCTTGCCAATTTTTTTCACGCTCTTCATCTTGCTTTGAAAACGTATAAGGTCTCATACCTGCAAGATTTGCTAATGATTTTACTGCTTCTCCAAATTTCAAATTTTGAGTTTTCATTACAAAATCAAAAATATTTCCATGTTCCGATGTTGCAAAACAATGATAAAATTCCTTCTCATCATTAACTGTAAATGAAGGTGTTTTTTCAGTTTTAAAGGGTGATAAACCTACAAATTCTTTGCCTCTTTTTTTTAGACTGATAGACTTTGATACAACTGTCGAAACCTTTAAACGAGTTTTAATTTCGTCCAAATACTCTTTTGGGTATTTCATTATTTATTTAATAGTTCTTTTAGCAAAGGTCCAGCTTTAGCAAAATCTAGATTGTCAGGGTATGACTTCTTTAATTCACCCATTACTTTACCCATGTCTTTAATTGATGCAGCACCCAATTTACTTATTGTATCTACACATATTTTTCTAGTTTCTTCATCACTTAACTGCTGTGGTAAAAAACTAGATAAAAGATCAAATTCATTTTGCTCAACTTCTAACAAATCCATTCTTTCATTCTTTTTATAGATCTCTATTGATTCGGTTCTTTGCTTAATCATTTTCTTTAAAAGTTTTTTTATATCATCATCGTCTGTTTCTTTTATGTTGGCTCCAGATCGATTGACAATATCAAGATCTTTTATTCCAGATAAAATTAACCTGTAGGTTGAGATTTCAACCTTATTTTTTGATTTTAGAGAATTTTTATAGTTAGTTTCTATTTTTTCTTTCAATGTCATAATATTTTTTAATCTACTGCAAAGTAAAAATTCTTCAAAAGAAAAATTGTTTTTTTATAATTTTATAATACATCTCTGTTGCGATAATTAGGGTTTTATTGTATTAACCTTTAACTCATGAGTTGTAATTGATCAAAAAAGCAAAAAAGATTAGCTCTAACAAAATCTCACAGATTCACACAGGCGTTTTAGTTCTTGAAAATAAAACTATCTTTAAAGGAGTTGGTATTGGCTATCAAGGAACAGCGACAGGTGAAGTATGTTTCAATACTTCTCTAACTGGCTATCAAGAAATTATTTCAGACCCCTCCTATGCTGGGCAAATTATCAATTTTACCTTTCCTCATGTTGGTAACGTTGGAACTAATAAAGAAGATTTAGAGTCTGATAAAGTTTGGACCAAAGGTGTAATTTTTAACTCTGAAATAACAAGTCCTTCTAACTATAGATCTTTAGCTAATTTAGACCTGTGGTTAAAAAAAAATAAAATTGTTGGGATCACTGGTTTAGACACAAGAGGCTTGACTAATTATATTAGAGATAAGGGAGCCCCCAAAGGTACTATTTCTTTTTCTAATAAAGGAAATTTCAATATTAGTAAATTAGCAAATATCACAGCGAAATGGAGTGGATTAAATAATTTAGACTTAGCAGAACAAGTAACTACTAAAAAAAATTATATTTGGTCAGGTTTTAAAACTTGGAAAAAAGAAACTGGTTATTTAAAAAATAAAAAAAATTCATTACATGTTGTTGCAATTGACTATGGGATAAAGAAAAATATTCTAAGATACTTCTCTGATCTTAATTGTAAAGTAACAGTGGTTTCGTGCAAAACGGGCGCAAAAGACATACTTAAATTAAAGCCTAATGGGATCTTTTTATCTAATGGCCCTGGTGACCCTGCAGCAACTGGTAAATATGCAATTGAAATCATTAATGAATTAATCAAAAATAATTTACCTATTTTTGGTATTTGTCTTGGTCATCAAATTCTAGCTCTAACACTAGGTGCAAAAACTAAAAAAATGAAACTAGGTCATAGAGGCGCTAACCATCCAGTTAAAAATTTAATTAAAGACAATGTTGAAATCACTAGTCAAAACCATGGCTTTGAAATTGTAAGAGCATCATTGCCAAAAAATATTGAAGTCACTCACAAATCTTTATTTGATAATTGTATTGAAGGAATTAGATTAAAAAATAAACCTGTTTTTTCTGTTCAATATCACCCTGAATCAAATCCAGGACCACAAGATAGTGTTTACTTATTTGAAGAATTTATTAACAACATAAAAAAAAATGCCAAAAAGAAAAGATCTTAAAACTATATTAGTCGTTGGTGCTGGACCCATTATCATAGGTCAAGCTTGTGAGTTTGACTACTCAGGGACACAAGCTTGTAAAGCCCTTAAAGATGAGGGTTATAAAGTTATTTTAATTAACTCTAACCCAGCAACGATCATGACAGATCCTGGTGTTGCAGATAAAACTTATATTGAACCAATAACGTTAGAGGTATTAGAAAAAATTCTAAAAAAAGAAAAACCAGATGCAATTTTACCAACAATGGGTGGCCAAACTGCTTTGAATTTAGCAATGGAGGCGGAAAAAAAGGGAATTCTTAAAAAATATAAGATTGAGTTAATTGGAGCTAATTCTAAAGCGATCTCTAATGCAGAGGATAGAAAAAAATTCAGAAAAAATATGTTAGATATTGGTTTGGACTTACCAAAATCTAAAGTGGTATCTCATATTAGAGATGCTGCAAAAGCTTTAAAACAAATTGGGTTGCCTGCAATCATTAGACCTGCTTTTACCTTGGGTGGTTTGGGTGGAGGAATTGCCAAAACTGAAAAAGAATATCTTAAAATAGTTAAAGATGGATTGCACGAATCCCCTGTTAACCAAATTTTAATTGAAGAATGCCTTGAGGGTTGGAAAGAATTTGAAATGGAAGTTGTTAGAGACAAAAAAGATAACTGTATCATTATTTGTTCTATTGAAAACATTGACCCAATGGGAATTCACACAGGAGATTCAATTACCGTTGCACCCGCTCTAACACTCACAGATAAAGAATATCAAGTTATGAGAAATGCCTCAATTGCTTGTCTTAGAAAAATTGGAGTAGAAACAGGTGGATCAAATGTTCAATTTGCAATCAATCCTAAAGATGGCAGAATGGTTATTATTGAAATGAACCCAAGAGTGTCACGTTCATCTGCCCTTGCATCTAAAGCAACTGGATTTCCAATTGCAAAAGTTGCAGCAAAACTAGCAGTTGGTTACACCCTTGATGAATTAAAAAATGAAATTACTAAAACAACGCCTGCTTCTTTTGAACCTAGTATTGATTATGTGGTAACAAAAATACCAAGGTTTACCTTTGAAAAATTCTCAACATCTGAAGCGGTTCTTGGAACTTCAATGAAATCAGTTGGTGAAGCAATGGCAATTGGGAGAAACTTTAAAGAATCTCTTCAAAAAGCATTAGTTTCTCTTGAAATTGGCTTTTCAGGCTTAGATCGAATTTTTCCATTAAACAAAAAACAAATTGAAAAAGAATTGAAAAAAAATATTCCAAATAGAATATTATTAGCTGCTGAAGCGTTTAGAAAAAAAATAAATCTTAAAAGAGTTCACCAACTTTGCAAAATAGACCCTTGGTTTTTAAAGCAAATAAAGGAAATTGTTGATGAAGAAAATAAGATACAAAAAAAAGGGCTTCCTAAAGACTATAATGAGTTTAACAGAATTAAATCGATAGGTTTTTCTGATAAAAAATTATCAGAGATTACTAAAATTCCTGAAGACCTTGTTAGAAAAAAAAGAACTTCTTTAAAAGTATTACCCGTTTACAAAAAAGTAGATACCTGTGCTGCTGAATTTAAATCATTCACTCCTTATATGTACTCAACCTACCAAAGAAATTATGCTTTAAACTCAGAATGTGAGGCAGAACCTTCTTCAAGAAAAAAAATTATAATCTTGGGCGGTGGACCAAACCGTATAGGCCAAGGTATTGAGTTTGATTATTGTTGTTGCCAAGCAAGTTATGCTCTTAAAGATAGTGGTTTTGAAACTATAATGATTAACTGTAATCCAGAGACGGTTTCAACAGACTACGACACAAGTGACCGACTTTATTTTGAACCTCTTAAAGAAGAGTATGTTTATAATATTATTAAAAAAGAACAGCAAAAAGGAAACCTTGTGGGGATCATCGCTCAGTTTGGTGGGCAAACTCCTATAAGACTTGCAAAGTTTTTATATGATAACAAACTTCCAATTTTAGGTACGCAGTACACCTCAATAGATCTTGCTGAAGATAGAGATAGATTTAGAAAGTTACTTGATAGATTAAAATTAAAACAAGCTGAAAGTGGTATTGCTAAAACTTACAAACAAGCCATTCAAATTGCTGAAAAAATTGGACTGCCTTTAATGGTTAGACCTTCTTATGTCTTAGGCGGAAGAGCAATGGAAATTGTTCATGAGAAAAGCCAATTAAAAAACTTTGTAGAAGAAGCATTTAAAGCTGCAGAAGAAAATCCGATATTAATAGATAAGTTTATAAGTCATGCGATGGAAGTTGATGTTGATGCGATATCTGACGGTAAGCAAGTGTTTGTTGCAGGTATTATGCAACACATTGAAGAAGCAGGTATTCACTCAGGGGATTCAGCTTGTTGTCTTCCTCCTGTATCTATTAAACCTAAACTAATTTCTGAAATAGAAATTCAAACTAAAAAATTAGCTCTAGCATTAAATGTTAAAGGTTTTATGAACATTCAATTTGCCATTAAAAATGATGAAATTTATGTAATTGAAGTTAATCCAAGAGCAAGTAGAACGGTTCCTTTTGTTTCTAAAGCAAAAGGTCTTCCTCTTGCTAAAATTGCATCACGTGTAATGGCTGGTGAAAAACTATCAAAGTTCAATTTAAAAAATAAAAACAAAAACCTATTTGCAGTTAAAGAGGCTGTATTTCCTTTTAATAAATTCCCAAATAGTGATCTATTGTTAGGGCCTGAGATGAAATCAACAGGCGAAGTTATGGGATTTGATAAAGACTTTGGTATGGCTTACGCAAAAAGCCAAATTGCTGCATCAAATTCATTGCCCACTAAAGGTCTAGCATTTATCTCTCTCAAAGATGGTCATAAAGATGAAGGTGTAGATCTTGCAAAACAATTAATAAAATTAAATTTCACTTTATGTGGCACTGGTGGAACTGCAGAGTACATTCGTAAACATGGAATAAAGTGTAAAACAATAAACAAGGTAAGCGGAGGCTCACCTCACATTGTTGATGTGCTAAATTCTAAAAAAATTGCACTTGTAATTAATACAGGTGGTGGAAATAGTGAGCATCGTCTTCATGATGCAATGGCTTTAAGAAGAGCAACGCTAGGTAATAAAGTTCCTTATTGTACAAACATGTCTACTGCTCAAGCTTGCTTGATGGGAATTAGATCTTTAAAAACAAAAGAGATTACAGTAACTGCACTTCAAGATATTTAATGTGAAGATAGTCCAGTATTTGCAATACTAAAAATCATATCTTCGTAACTCATATCAAGGTTTAAAACACACGATCTATAGAAATAACCTTTTCTAAGACCCGGCATTAAATTTGCTTCTATAAAATGAGGAACCCCTAAGTGATCCATTTTAATATCTATTCTACCTAAAGATTTTCCACCTAAGGCTTTAAATGAATCTTTTGCAAGTTTTGAAAGTTTGTCAAAAACCACAACATCAGAAACAGCAATTACACTCTCTTCATCATTTTTTTAACATCAAAATCAAGAATACAATGACCATCCACATTTTCTTTTACGATAATTTCTATTGGCATGGCTCTTAAAGCTCCGTCAATGCTATCTTCAAAAATACCAACACTATATTCTTTACCTGCTAAATAAGTTTCAACCAATGAAGGTGAGTTTTGTTTTATTTTAATGTCCAATACTTTTGCCGTAAAACTTTCAAAATTAAATACAATTGAGTTTTTATCGACACCTCTACTATCTCCACCAGTTACTGGTTTTATAAACAGTGGAAAGCTTATTGGAATTGAACTTTCAGTTAAATATTCACCTGGATTGGTTATAAAAAAATCAGCAGTTCTAATATTATTTTTTTGCATAATTTTCTTTGCTCTATTTTTATCACTTTCATTATCAAGAGCTGCCTTACTGGAAGCGATATAGGGTATTTTGAACATTTCTAAATAGTCATTTAACCATATGTTTCTATTGTTAAAAAAGAAGTACTTAACACCAGAAAATACTAAATCAGGTTTTCTCTTAACTAATGCTTCGAGATCTTGTTCAGAGTTAATTTCAGTAATTGAAACATCTTTGTATCGTTTAGATAAAATTCTTAGAATATTTTTTTCTTCTATAACAATTCCAACATTATCTTGATGGGAATTTTTTGGACCAAGATTAGGGACAACAACTATTTCAATCGTCTTATTAATCTTTATTGGAATAATATTATTTTTTATTAGAGGTAAAATATTACCTATTTCTGGTATTCCTTGTTTAGCTATATCTTTTATAATCATAATAAATAACCTTCATCAATCATGATAAATTCATGACTTCTGAATTGTCTTTAGATCGGTACTTTTCGAAAAATACTTGCCTCTATAATGATTTGTAATTTAATTTGGCAGTATCTAAAAAATACTATGTATCAGTTATAAGGGTAATAGATAGAAGCAAATTTAATTAGGCTCTTTTCATCACTTATAAGGGTGTATTGCTCTTTAAAATAAATGCTAGAGAACCTCTTAAAACTTTTGTTTAAAGTTATAAGACAATAAAGTTGAATTCAAATCGTTATCATCATTTTGTGTATGATAAATTCCAAAATTATATTCTTTATTTTTTTCTTTGTCTGTTGAAGTAAAGCCTAAACCAGCTGTAATAAAGGTGTCATCCGTATTATCATCAACGATATCAAAGTTAGATCCTGTATCCTTTATTTTAGCTTTTGATGTGGTGCCCTCTAATTTATCTTCATAACTTCCATAAACTGAAAATCCAAAATTTTGTGAAACTGTTTCTGTATTTTTAAAGTTTTTATCAAGTGCAAAACCAATTTCTGGTTTAACAATTAATAAATTATCATTGTTAACAGAAAGCGCTAAATCTCCTCCACTTTCATCTAAATCATCTTGTAAAATATAACTGATATTAGTTGAAAAAGAAGGAGTGAATGTAAAATTATTTTCTAATTGATACGATTGCTTAATGTCTGCTGTTATATCAAAACCATAATTATAAGTTTTACTTTTTAAAGTTTGAATTGAACCTTCTGTTATATTTCGATCCATATCTGCTCTTGTCACATAGGTTCCAATATTTAAACCTAAATTAAAATTATCATATTGTTGGTTTTGATAAATCATTGCATGTAAAGTTTTGCTATCACTGTTACCAAAATTATTATCAAAATCGGTATCACTTGTAGACAGTCCTAAAGCCCAACCTTGCTGAATTTCATCACTTAAATTATTTTGATTACCTACTAAAAAACCAGCAGTTGATATTTCATAACCTGCGTCTCCATCCACCACACCTTGATTTAATTGATCGGCAAAAGTTCTAATAAAAAAAGTACTACCTTTGCTTTTTAAAGAAAATAGATCTTTATTTTTAAAGATATTAGCCATTGATTTAAAATCAAAATTATTAAAGGAGTGAACTTGGTATCCACCTTGATTACTTTGCAAGCTTAAATCATTTAATGAAAGGGATGCATAATTATTTTTAGTTAAAGAGTTTACACTAGGACCTGATAAAGCACTTGAGACAGCTCTTTTAAATGTAGAATGTTTTTGAAAACTTTGACCACTCATTTTTTTAATTGTGACACCTTCAATTTGTCTTGCTACTTTTTCTAAACTGGTATCTGTTAAATCATCAAGTGCAGATGTTAAAGAAGAGTTTGAACCATCAGTATTAATTTGCTCTAAAATATTTAAAATACTATTTAAACTACCAGATATTCTGGTTGTGTAAGAAGTTCTTGAATTAGTAAAAACCAAATCCCACTTATCACTGGAGCCAGAAGCAAGCTGCAACACCCAATCAAAAGTACTAAATGTCCCAGATCTAGTACTTGAGCTTATTCTAGCACTAGCTATATCATCCAAAACAGAGCTGTAAGTACCTTCGGCTAAAACTAATGATGTTGAAGCTACATCAAATTGTAGTGTGCCAGTTGGAGAAATAAATGTAGTTTTTCCAAAATCAGAAACCCCCTCAATTAAGATTTTATAACTAGTTGGTACAACACCTTTAAAGGTAAGATCTGACTGACTTGAAGTAATGTTTACTTTACTTCCTTGGTTAAAATATCCAGATACAGTTCCGTTTAAACTTCCACTTCCACTAATTGTTATATCTTGAACGGCACTTAAGCTTCCAGCAACATCATGTATTCCATTTCCTGTCGAGTGTGTATTTGAAACAGTTCCTGTAATTGATACTGTGTGATTGCCAGTATTCCAATATAAAGAGCCATCACCTCTATTACTCACAATATTGGTTCCTGCGACATTTACATTTGATGTTGGATTGCTAATTCTAGTTGTACATGCATCACCAGCAATAATATTAACTGTTTGACCATCATCACCGCTAGGACAAGCTGCATAACTTTTTGAAAAATATAAAAAGAAAAAAGTAGAGATCAATAAATATTTATAGAGATTTCTCATGTCACTTTCCAATCAGTTGGAAAAGTTACATAGTTAACCTGGAGGCATCTTCTTTCTTTAACTATTTTTTTCTTCTCCATGCCATGCCAAGTATTAGGTCCACTTGAAAAGAGATAGCCATAGTTGTTTTTGTAAGGAACTGTTTTAACTTTCTCTAATTTTTCATTATAAAAATCAGTTCCAAGCTCTTCAGATTCGTTGGCATTGTTTACAAAAATTAAGCCTGACAATAGTTTTTCTTTAATATCACAATGAGGTTTTAACCAGAACCCCTCCCTATCACAAATAACCTCAACTCTAACGTATGAATTAGACAAATCTTTATTGATCATTTTTGAAATAACTTCATGGGCTTCTTTTGACTGAAGCTCATTGATAAATTTAACTAAATTTGGAAATTGTTTTTCATTTTCTTTTGTAACAAAACATCTAAATTTTATAGCTTGGCCACCAGATGCGTTACCTTCTCTAAATTCAGCAGCACCTCCATCTATTGCTCGTGTGCCATCATAATTTAAATTATGCTTGCTAACATCGGGTATATCTGCAGTTATAATTTCTTGAATTGCTCCATCTGTTAATGCATTAGTATATTCCCAATGTGTAAAGGGGATATCATGTTTTTTAGATTGATTTTGAATTGAATTTAAAAATGACATTATAATTTAATTTTTTGTTTTATTATATTTGCCACTCTATTAGTTTCATCTAATTTTTGATAGTTCCAAATTTCTAACTCTTCCCCTAAATTTCTTGTTATATTTAATTCTTTAAACAAGTTTCTAAATTTTTGAAACCTTTTGTCATTTTTTTTAGGCTCAATATTTGCAATGTAAATTGGCTTTCCTGTTAGTGCTGCTTCTGAAATCATTGAACTAGAATCGCAGGTTACAACAATATATTCAGAAATTGCTAATGCTGATAAATAAGCTTTTTTATCCACATCATCAATAACAGTATGATTTTCTCCAAAAAATTCTTTGGCATAATTAATAATGTTTTTTGGTGTCCTCATCGATGGAATAACTACTAACTGAAAATTATTATTTTCTACTAAGGTTTTTAAATTAGTAAAAATTTTTTCAACATTTTCAGTCGAATAGTCATAATATTTAGTTGGACCTCCAATAATCAAGGTTATTGTTTTTCTTGCATCTCTTTTGATAAATGAATCAAGATAACCTTTGTTTGCTTGAATCTCTTGTTTGCTTAAATAATGAATTGCTCCTTTGGTATTTATTACATTTTCTCCAGTAATTCCGTCATGTTCTGGTGCCACAATAAAATCAAAATTTTTAAAATTTACTTTTGGATTTTGAATATGAATATTAATAACTTTTTTATTAGAATTCTTTTTTAAGTGAATGGATGGGATTACACTTTTTCTTCCACATGAAATGATTACATCAAAATCAGATGATTCTAATTTTTTATAAACATTGCTTGAAACTGGTGTTAGCTTCGGGGGAAATAATTTCCAAAAATTATTAAGTTCAATCTTCTCGTGTATAAAATCTAAATCTAAAGCCTTAGCTAATCCTTCAACTTGACTGATCATGCCGTGCATGCCCTCAGTTAATAATAACCCTTTTAATTTTGTCATTTATCCTTATATAACTTCTGCATGAGTGAAAATCCAATTAAACACACAAAAGTGTTAATAATAGGGTCAGGTCCAGCTGGCTATACAGCCGCTGTATATGCTGCCCGAGCAATGTTAGACCCAATTCTAGTTTATGGAGTTCAGCCTGGCGGACAATTAACTACAACAACCGATGTAGAAAATTATCCTGGGTTTTCAGATGTAATTCAGGGTCCTTGGTTAATGGATCAAATGAGAGATCAAGCAAAAGCAGTTGGAACAGATCTAATTGAAGATCATATTTCTTCAGTTAATTTAAAATCTACTCCCTTTGAAGCTATTGGGGATAGTGGACAAAAATATACAGCTGACAGCATAATTATTTCAACTGGTGCTCAAGCAAGATGGTTAAACTTAGAATCAGAACAAGCTTATAGAGGCTTTGGAGTTTCAGCATGCGCAACATGTGATGGTTTTTTCTTTAAAGAAAAAGTTGTAGCGGTTGTTGGTGGTGGAAACGCTGCAGTTGAAGAGGCAATGTTTCTTACAAAATTTGCATCAAAAGTAAAATTAATTCATAGAAGAGATACTTTAAGAGCAGAAAAATTACTTCAGAAAAAATTAATGGAAAATAAGAAAATTGAGATAATTTGGGACAGTGCTGTTGAAGAGGTTATTGGGGATAGTGAACCTAAAAATGTTAAAGCTATTAAGATTAAAAATTTAAAAACTAATAAAATTGAAGAGATGAAAATAGATGGCTTATTTATTGCAATTGGTCACGACCCAGCAACAGCTTTATTTAAAGAACAGTTAGAGATGGATAAAGAAGGTTATTTATTGACCAAACCAGATTCAACAGAGACGAATATCCCTGGAGTTTATGCTGCGGGTGATGTTAAAGACAAAACGTTTAGACAAGCTGTAACAGCTGCAGGAATGGGTTGTATGGCTGCGCTTGAAGCGGAAAAATTCTTATCCCACTAGATAGCTGAATCTATTTTAAAGATCCTTCTAAAATATATTTTAATATACGAAAAGCTTGTTTTTGATCTGAGGCAACAGCTGCAGCAGAGCCATCCACTTCTTTAAGGGCATGTTGGTGATCATCGTTATGAATAACAATCATAGATTTATTAAGTGCAGTAGCATAACCTGCATCAAAGGCTGCATTCCATTGCTTAAATTTTTCACCAAACTTAACAATAATTACATCACAATCTTGAATAGATTTTTTGGTTCTAATTGAATTGATATTAGCTCCTTTTCTATCTTTCCAAAAATTTTTTTCTTCAGCTCCTAGAATTTCTACACCACAATTGTCAGAGGCTTCATGATCAGTGACAGGAGAAGTAAATTTAACATCTAATTTCTCTTTTTCACAAAGTTGAATAATTTCTTCTCGCCAATTACTGTGAATTTCACCTGCCAAATATACACTTAACATTTATATTTCCTTATTATTTATTTAGTTAAAATATCTTTTTTTAATTCATTATAAGGTCTAATTTGCTTGTAACAAATTATTACTAATCAGTTATATCTAGATTGTGAAAAAGGGTAAATACATTAAGACTTTTAAACTGTTGCTTCCTTATTTGTGGCCTAAAAAAAGAAAAGATTTAAGGATACGAGTTAGTTTTGCAGTAGTTGCTTTAGTTTTAGCAAAAATAGCCAGCGTTAGTACTCCTTTAGTACTGGGCAGTGCGGTAAACTCTCTGACAGAATTAAGTTCAGGCATTAATTTATTTATGCTGGTACCAATAGCTTTAGTAGTTGGCTATGGTGTAACTAGAGTAATTGCTTTCACATTTGTTGAAATTAGAGACGCCTTATTTTCAAAAGTTTCCCAGCATTCTATTAGACAAATATCTTTGACAATGTTTCAACATCTTCACAATTTATCCTTACAATTTCATTTAAATAGACAAACAGGTGCACTGGCAAAATATATAGACAGAGGAACTAAAGGAATAGATTTTCTCCTAAGATATGTCTT
>JACKZZ010022498.1_pt1 | contig 34583 bp, 34 predicted proteins | sample 8027871 | NCBI WGS metagenome assembly JACKZZ01 (sample SAMN15724774, study PRJNA655200) | protist metagenome | isolation source: fluorescence activated cell sorting (FACS) single amplified genomes of... | place: USA: West Boothbay Harbor, Gulf of Maine | collected 2000-07-19
TAAAGTAATAAATAAAAATGAATCATATATAAATTCATTAATTACTAAATCTTTACCAAAGTATCCTGTAACTAAATCTACAATTGCAAATATAGTCATAATAGTAAATGAAGCAAAACCTACTACAGTTTTTTCATTTATATCATTACTATCTTTAAAAATATCTTTAAAGGCCATCCATTTATTCTTTAATTTGTTTAACATAAGATAACTAAATTAGTAAAACGATTTTATTATAAATATTAAAATTGACTAGAAAGTTTTGCTTCGTCAATTGCTAATTGTATGTCGGATAAATCTTCTTTGAGTACTAGATCTAAACCCGCTTTAAATACTTCGGTTTTTATACCATCTACGAATAAAATTAATGTAGGAGCCATTCTAACTCTATATTTTTTCTTAGCTATGGGGGCAGTTGCTATATCTATCCTATGGTAAGTAACACCTTTTAATTTATTCCAATCTAGGAAGCAGTTTTTTTGGTTAAATTTAACCCAAAATTCTACTATTACCATTGAAGTATCATCATCTCCAAATGCATCTTTTACATGAATTTTTTCTTCAAAATTGTTATCATCAATCCAGTGTTTCTTAGGTACTTTAGAGTATTGTTGACCCGCTGCTAAAAGTGGAATTAAGCATAGAATTATAAAGAAAATTCTTTTCATGTGTTAATTTTTTATAGACAACTCGTATATTCTTTCTTCTAGCTTATCAAATTTTTCTAAAAGCATTTCAACGTCTTCTTGAGTATCCATTATTGTTTGTCGAATCAACTCATCCTTTAAGTCGTATTCTACCCTTTCAATAACCGGTTCTGGTAGTTCCATTGCTCGTGCAATGTCTGCTTTTAGAACGAAGTACATGCTGCTTAATGAAACTGCAAATCCTACTATCATTCCTATTGTTTTTAAGTCTAAAGTTACTTTAGTACCTTCTCCTATTTCTTTTGCCATGTTTTTTAATCTAATAAGTACCCGTAAGGTGTTGATGTTACATCTTGCCCTATTGGAAAGTTTTCTAATCTCATTGATAATGTCATAGTTCTTTCAATGTAAGGATTATAAAATTCACCCTCAGCAGTTAAACAAATTAATAAAGGGTCATAAAAATTCTCTTCAGAGGGTTCAATGATTTCTCCTACTATTACTTCGTTCCAAACTATATACTCATCGTTACCAGGTATTTCTACTCCAGCATATTTGTTATCGGGATTTTCCCAAGTGTAAGTACCTACATCTAATAATAGACCATTATCTACTGCATCTGAATCTAGTAAATACATTGCGAAGTGTTGTCTATCTAATCTTGCTTCACCATCATCTATTTGAAGGTATAGGATAAATATTTTTCTTAGTTTACCATCAACCCATTGTGTTCCACCATATGAATTTACTAAAGAGTATCTTTCGTATGGGTCAAATGAATCATCATCTAAGCTTATCTCAAATAATAGTTTTCTTTCTTCTACTACATCATCTTTGGAACATCCAAGGAAAAGTATAAGTGTTAAAAATAGTATTAATTTTTTCATGTTTATTTAAATGTATAATTTAATCCGAATGTAGACTGGAATAATTCACTATCCCACATTTTGCTGTATTCTCCTTCTATAAATACTCCTAAATTTTTGTTAATTTTCCAACCCATATTAATACCAGCTGAATAGTCATCCCATTGTTGGTCTGCTAATAAATTATTATGTCCTCCTTTACCCCAACTTTCTCTTTGTAGGTAAGAAAAATCTTTATTTCCTTGAACATATTGGTGAAAGGGTAAAATATAATTTCCGTATGCGTGTAACCAAAATTTACCTTGATAGTGATAATAATCAAAACCTACAATAGGAGCGATTTCAGCAAAGTCATCTAACTCTTCCCATTTCTCTTGATTATATCTATTCATTAAATCAGTAAACACATTCTCTCTAAATTCAAGATCTGAGTATGCTACTATTTCTCCCTCTTCATTTTTCCAAATCCAATCTTGAGTTGTATTTTGAGTATTAACATCTGTGTATTCAGTAAAGTGATCTGTGTATCCATATTGGAACCCTAATGTATACCAAGGATTAGCGGATCCTTCAAAAGAATTTCCATTTTGGTCATAATATGTTTCAGTTTCGTTTAACCATATTTCAATTGGATTGTATCCATATGCTCTTTCGTGTGTTCTATAAATAGCACCTGCTGATATTGAGAATTTTTTTCCAATTGGTAACCTAGCTCTAATTTCACCTGAAATATATTCTAAGTTGATTTTGTCAACCTCTCTAGATTCTGCTTTTACTATATGGTATTTACCTGTGTGTTTAATAAATAACCTGTGATTTTGAAAATCTTCACCTCTCCATCTTTCATTTTCCCAATGTAATTGGTACTCTAATCCTTTAATGGCTGATGAGGGTGCTGAAAATGCTAATTGTTCTTCTGTTCCATCATAAAAGTTTTTAGGTTTTCTTTCATAACTGAATCTTGCTAATTTCCTGATGCCAATTCCTATTCTATAGTCGAATGGGTAATTTGGAGTATTATCTACTACATCGGGGATTGAGTATAAGCTACCATCTTGATTAGTTCTTATAAAATACGTACTTTCTTCAGCTTCTATAGAGTTGGATATATCACCAGCACCATATACAGTACCATATTTTAAGAAGTCTTTATATATGGATTTAAAAAATTTATCTTTACCTAATGCCTTTGGTTCTTGTCCAAAAGATGGAAGAGTAAATGATAATAATAATATTACTAATAATATCTTTTTCATATAGTTTATTTAATAATTACGTACGTAGATAACTATATTTATTTGTAACTATATTTGCTTATAAATATAAAAAAAGAGGGTGCTCATGCACCCCCCTTAATTTCTCTTTCATAATATTTTTAACCATCGCATGAAATACAATCAGCCATACGAGATCCTAAATCTCCCTTAATAACACTGTCCGTCCTTAAGTAATAAAAGGTTTTGATACCTAATTTCCATCCCTCTAAATGTACTTGATTAATCCATTTTGGTGAATCGTTTACATCAAATGATAAATTTAATGATTGTGTTTGGTCAATATAACGTTGTCTAATGGCCGCCTGTCGAACTAATTCTAACTGATTAATTTCAGGAAATGTTAAAAATAATTCTCTTTCTTCGGGTGATAAAATACTATCTGGTAAGCCTTGTGCTGATCCGTCTTCAGCTAACATTTGATCCCACCATTTATCTTTATCTTCTCCTTTTTCTATTAGAATTTTTTGTAACTCTTTATTTTTTCTAATAAATGTTCCTTTAGCTCCATTAAATGTGTAAATATTAGCAGGTAAGGGTTCAATACCTGCACTAATACCACCTACAATTACTGAATTTGATACTGTTGGTGCTACGGCTAATAAGTGGGTATTTCTCATCCCTGTTCCTCTACACCATAAAGGTTCACCATATTCTAAAGCCATATCCATAGATGCCTTTTCAGCTTTTCCTCTAATATCAGAAAATATGTTTTTAGTATGGGCTGTAGATGCAACGGAGTTAAATGGTAATCCTTTTTGTTGTAAAAATGAATGCCAACCCATTACACCTAAACCTAAAGCACGTCCTTTGCGAGCATGGTTATATGTTCTTTCTAATGAACCTTTACCTGCGGATTTATCAATGAATTCTTGCATTACCCCATCTAAAAACCAAGTAGATAATTCAACTGTGTCTGTATCTTTCCACTCATCATACTTAGCTAAATTTAAAGAAGATAAACAACAAATAAATGAATGTTCTTCATCCGTAAATAATGTAATTTCAGAACAAATGTTTGTCATTGATACCTCTAAATTGTTTAATCTATAAGCAATTGGGTTATCTTTATTAACATTATCCTTATACATGATGTAAGGTTCACCTGTTTCCATTCTAGATTTTAATACTGTAGCCCATTTATTCATTGCTTCAAAGTCTCTAGCTTCTAATTTTCTCATAAACGAATCACTTACAACAACACATTGGTGTAAGTTAAGACATTGTCTATTAGGGTCACCTTTTGGTCTACGAATTTGTAAAAACTCATCAATATCTCCATGTTCAATATCTAAATTGACAGATGCTGCTCCTCTTCTTACATTCCCTTGGTTAGTAGCAATAATTGATGAATCAAATATTTTAGCCCAGGGCACTACACCTTCACTTTTACCATTCCCAGTAATTCCAGTTCCACGTTCTCTAATGCGGGATAACGAAATACCTACACCACCACCAGACGCTGTGAGTTTCATCAATTCCGCGTTAGTTAAACCGATTCCACGTATTGAATCAGGTGTATCAACACCAAAACACGAAATTGGTAAACCTCTATCTGTACCCATATTTGACAACACAGGTGATGCTAATCCTAACCAACCATTCCACATTATTTTGAAGAATTTGCTTGCTAGTTCTGGTTTTTTGAGTCTATTGGCTGCAGCATTTGATACTCTCTTATAAGCTGTTCTTACAGTTTCATTAGGTAATAAATAACCTTTAGAAATGGTTGCTAAAGAGATTTCATCCATCCATTCAGGGTACTGCTTTCCAGCTTCCCAATTACTATAATCTACTTGTAGTGCGTTGTTTTCCATATTTTAAAATAATGATCCTGCGTCCCAATTTTGAACACCTTTACTATAATTTGTTACTCTGTTTGCAAAGAAATCTGTATGCTGTTTACCTGCTGATAAACTATCAAACCATTTCATTCTTTTTACTGCATCTTTGTCTATACCATTTACTATAGGCCCATATCCTAAATCACCCATTTTAGTGTTTACTCTATGTTTAATAAATGAAATTAAATCATATTTTGGACAACCTGCTAAATCTCCCATTTCATATACTTTATCAATAAAATCTAACTCTAATTTTAAAGATAATTTTGCTGCTTCTTCAACATCTGCTTTTAGTTCAGGTGTATTAAATTCAGGATGTTCTTGCATTAATGTTCTAAATAACCAGCAACCCGCTTCTGAATGTAACGATTCATCTCTAATACTCCATTCAACTATTTGACCTACACCTTTAAGTTTATTATCTAATTTAAATGATAGTAAAACAGCAAATGAAGAGAATAAATTAACTCCTTCTGTAAATGCTGAAAATATAGCTAATGATTTAGCTCTTTCATGCCAATTTGCCTCACCATTATGAGAGTCTCTAACTTCAGTTAGTGCTGATATTTTAGCCATTGTAGCTTCATCTTCTAAAAACTCACTAAAATTATCTAATCCTAATTCTTCATTTAACAAAGAATAGGCTTCAGCGTGAATTGTTTCAAATGCAGCAAATGTAACAGCCATTTTAATTACTTCAGGTTTTCTAAACCATTTTGTAACTAAAGTTGACCAATAATCATTTACTACAGTTTCAGTTTGAGCAAATCCTTTTAATATAGTTCCAATTATATTTTTTTCGGATTCAGTAAGATTTTGTTTCCAATCATTAACATCTGCCATCATAGGTACTTCGGTATGTAACCAGTGTGCTTGTTGTTGTTTTAACCAATAGTCTGATGCTTCTTGGTACTCAAAAGGTTTATAAACCACCCTTTCCTGCAATAATGATGTTTTTGCCATTTTTATTAAATTTTTAGTTATTTTTCTAGTTCAAAAAACTTTTTACGAAGTAATTGTTTATCAAAAGTATCAACATCAGTATCAAACTTATTAGAACGAGTAGGTGGAGATATTTTTTCAGATTCATCCCCCTCAACATATTCATTCTTTATTACAAAGTGACCAGTTGAAGTATCTGCTTCTACACCAAATGTTATTCCATCCATTCCATATCTATTTTTCATTAAATGAAATCTACCAGTGTTATTAACTTTATCTTCCTTTTTACGTGAAAGAGACATGCAAAAATCAGTTATCATAATTTTATCATATGATCCCGCTGCCTTGTCTCCTTGGATAACATTATCCTGTGCTCCTGCACGATTAACTTGTGAAACAGACCAAATTGGTATATCTAATTGTCTAGCTAACCCCTTAGTACTTGTATAAATATCATCAATCTCGTCTTTACGCTCACGATTAGTTTTTCTTGATGAAAGTAAGTCTACATAATCAATAATTACTAGGTCTGGTTTAACCCCCATACTGGTGCTTTTCGCGATATGTGACTCAATAGTTGAAACAGATGCCCTACCTGTTGGGTATTCTTTAATAATCAGTTTACCAGGTAATTGGGGTATAATTTCTTCAATTTTTTCTCTGTGTGAATCTACTTTATTAACTGGGATTCTTGTAAAGAAGGCATCATATCTTTTACCAACATATTCTTCCCCCAATTCAAGAGTGTAATGTAAGACATTATATCCTAGTCTAACAGCATGTCCTCCTAAAGCTACAAGTGACCACGATTTACCACCTCCTGGATTACCAAATATAAGACCAAAATCTCCATTTCCCAATCCACCTTGTAGCAAGTCATTAATTTTTTCCCAAGGAGTTGGAACAGTTTCCCTTGAATTTTCTCTATACCTTGACTCAATATCTTTAGCATACTCATGTCCTATGTTTTTATCTTCACCTGCTTTAAGGGCGTTATCAATTAAAAAACGAATACCATCAAAATCTCCACCTTTAAGTAAATCAACAGAAGACATTAAAGCTTTTTTTAATTGTTGGTTTCTACAAAAATTTGTAAACTCTTCTTGAACATATTCTAGATCTTCATCTGATGTTACATATGCTTCTTTAAGTTGTTCTTTAATAGATATTTGTAATACTTCATTATCTAACTTTTGTAATTCAACTTTTAATATATCTAATGAGGGTGTAGTATGATATTTATCGTAATATTTTAGTATGTGTTTAATTGCCCACTTTTGAGCTGGGTTTTCAAAATATTCATCTGATATAATATCATGAATATTAGTTAAAAATTCTTTGTGCACTAATAAAGATGATAAAACCTTTATTTGAAATTCATGCCCGTATTGATTTATGTTGTTAAGTGTCAATCTTTATAACCTTTAAATTGTGAAAAAATATCTTTTAACCATGTATCTAAGTTTCTAATCATACCCCCTAATTTGTCCTCATTATAAAATTGAGTAAACATTTCGGGATTAAAATCAGGAAAATCTTCTATTATTAAATTATCTATATGTTCCTTTCCTTTTTCATCTATCATAGGAACACTTAAATCCATAACTTTATAATTAGTTTCAATTCTATCTTGTTCCTGAACTATGCGTGAATATACGACATGCTCTTTAAATTTCCTAGCAGATATATCGAAAATATCTTGAAGTGTTAATTCTTCTGTTTTTAATTCAGGAAACCTTTTAAATATACCTTTAGCACCTAATCCCTTAATACCTTTAATATTATCTGAGTTATCACCTAATAATGTTTTATGTAATATAAAATTAGAAGGTTTTAAACCAAATTTTTCTTCTACTGTTTTTGGAGTATAATATTCTTTCTCCATTGGTCTATATACAATAATTTTATCTGTTACTAATTGTAGGAAATCCTTATCACTAGATACTATAAAACAAGTTGAGTCATGTTTTTCTACTAATTTTTCAGCTAACACTGCTATAATATCATCAGCTTCAACTTTATCAAGTATAGTTGTTTTAACAGGTAATAATTTTAAGTATTGAATAATACGAACTATCTGGTCAATTTTAGAGTCATGTTCTTCCTCAATGTTATCAAATGCTTCCCAATTAGTAATTCGTTGCAGATTTCTTGTTCCTTTGTATTCGGAGAGCAGGTTCTTACGATTTACCGTTGAACCAGCCCCATCGAATACTACATAAACAGAAGTTGGGTTTGTTTGTCTAATCATAGCGCCTAAAGAACGAAAAAACCCACCTAATCCTCCAATATGAACCCCATCGGGGTTAACCATATTCATCATAGCAAAATTTCTAAAAAAGAGATTTAAACCATCTAAAATTAATACCCTATCATGTTTATTAGGGATAGACTCTTCCTGTTCTTCCTGGACACTGTCCAGCAAGTTAAATAATTCTTTGCGCTTCATGTTTTTGTTTATAAGTCCTCTACGTCGTAAAGTACAGGGGTTACGTCTTCTTGATCTTCTACAATTTTAAATGTTCCTCCTCCTAAGATTTTAGACCATTCATCTGCATGATCTTTCTTATAAGCATTCTTATCTTTATCTGTATCCTCAATAAAACCATGGTTTGTCATAACGATTTTACCTCTTGATTGCATACCATTAACGTGGTTTTTATCAATTTGTAAATTTGTTCTTTTACCCCATTCTACCTGCATACCACCTTTAATTGCTTTAATTTTAGATGTTCCAGCATTTGAAATGTTACCAAATGTAACTACAAATGTTGCGTCATACCACATAGCCATCCCACCCTTGTTCATCATTTTTGGTTGACCCATAGGTGATTCGGCTTTTGCTGTCCAAACTTTATTAACTGCAATTAATGTATTAGTATAGGGTGAAGATTCTTTACGAGACATTACAATACTTTGGTTAACTGTATTACCAAATTGTGTTGACATTGCACCTGCATTCCATTCATTGTTATTCTTCAGTTTTTCAACTGACATTGCACAAGGAATTGACCCAATACTATCCCAGAAAAATGCTAAATCATAAGGTAAATTACTTTTTTTCTGTTCATTTTGTAGATCCATAATAAAGGCTGCTACGTCTTCGATTGTATGTAAAGTTTCTCTATCAACATATATAAAGTTTCCTTCATAATCAATAACATCACCATCTTCATCTTTAATTAGATTAACTTCTAACCCCATTTGTGCGGCGTGTTCCCAATTCCATTTCATTTCAGTAATAATAAAAACAGGTAAAACCCCCATTTTTTGTGCTGATACTGCAGCTTCAAGTAAAGCTGTTGTTTTCCCAGTGTCTGAATGGCCTCTAAGTAATGTGATGTGTCCCATTGGTATACCAGGTACTCCTGCAACTTTTTGAAAAGCTGGAGATAGTGGTATCCACTGTTGATCCTTAAACTTGACGTTTTTATCTAAACCTTTAGAGGATTTAAATTTATTTAAATCAAATTTGCTCTTAATCTCGGCAGACACTGCTGCCGAGAGAGACTTTGATATTTTTTTCGCCATATTTAGAAAGGAAGATCATCAACTTTATTAGTACTGTCTTTACTATCAAATAAACTATCGAATTCATCCGTTTTAGTTTTTTTAACCTTTGTAGTATCAATGCTAAAATTTGATTTTGGTGCTTCAGCAGGTGCGGGACCTGTTGGTTCTGATACATCACCTTCCCCTTCTTCGGGAGCTAACCATTTTTCTAATGCTGATTTCATTTCTTCAAACGAATAACGTTTAAATAATTCAGATGGGTTTGGTTGGGTTTCTAACCAAGTTTCTACGGTAGTAGCGTCTTCACTAAGTGGTGAAGTTTTTAATCTAACACGTACTGATGATTTATTATAAGGAGTTCCAGTAGCTTCTGGTCCTACGGTTTCAACTGTAAGATCTCTACCATTTACAATATCGGTGTAATCTCCAATCTCATCATCAACAGCAAGTGCTAATAATTCTTCATATACTAACTTACCAAACTGCCATAATCTAACACCCATATCTTCTTCTCCACGTACTACTACAGGAACAAAAATACGGTTTTTAGCGTCTAACTTTTTAGCTAGTACATAATTTTCTTTGTTGTACTCTTCTCTTAACTTTTGAGAAAATAAATGAATAGGGTCTTTTTCACCAAAATTTAAAGGTGAAATCATAACCTTATTAGTAATCCCATAATAGAATTTTAATTCTTTAAAGGGGTTGTTAGAGTCATACGCAGATGGTACAATTCTAATTTGTTGTTTTCCGATAGTAGGTCTCCAAAATATTTTGGTGTAATCTGTTTTTCCGGAATTTGAGCTTGGTTTTTGTTGGAGCCCATCCAACTTCTGTTTTAGTAATGATAAATCCATGTTTTATAACTTTTTTTATGTAACGGTAATATACGAAGAATTATTTGGGGAACCAAATTATACTTCTATTATTTTATATATTTTTGTATTTAATTGGTTTAAATCATTATGTTGTGTAAGTAAAACACAATTTCTATAATGTTGCCAATCTATTTTATATCTAGTATCAACAACCCCCCCATTAAGTTTTTTTATTAACTCATTTAGGGCATTAATGGTATATAATGTGTTTGATTCTTTTTTTCTGTGTACTAGGATTGTATTTTCTGGTATAGATCCTATATTTGCTTGTTCAACATTGTAAGTAACAACATACTCATCTTTACCTACAATTTCTAAAACAAATAATTTATTATAAATAATATCATATTTAGATTTGATACCTTCTATAAGTTCGTCTAACCCTTCTAAATCCGTAAAGGTACAAAATAATTTATTATTCAAGTCGCCTATTTTTTTAATGTCTGTTATAACGTCGTATTTCGCGTTATACGTATTAGGCAATTTTTTCAAAGTTGTAGTCATAACCTTTTATTTCTTTTATATTTAATTTATATTTTTTAAAAACATCTCTAACTTCATTTAATACTTTTTCTTCTCCTTTTTTAAAATCAAATAAAAACGAATCATAAGTATATAATACCAGCTTCGTTTCATATCCCCTTAATATACGAAGCATATCCCACAAAACCAACACATTTTGTGACGTTTCCATATTTTGCAATATATAATTAAATAACTTTTGAGGGTTCATATTGTTTAATTTTTCCTTTATATATATAAAACCCGAAATAGGACATTCTACAAACCCGTTTTTATTAAACTTATCCCAAGTTTCTTTTACGTATATATCAATTTTACTAAAAAATTCTAGATGTTTGTATTGTTTAAATACTCCTCCGTATAGTTGTTTAAATGTCAGTTCCTTTGATTCTTTATAACTTACTCCGTATAATTTTTGAAGATGGCTGTGAATATCAACAGTGGGGAAATTATAATCAATGAGACGACAAGACAAGCTAGGGTGATAAGCGCTAATATCCATCTCGATAAAACTATTATTACTAGGGATAAAAGATTTCCTACATCCGTTTTCTTTATTAAGTGCTGCATAATTTACTCCTTTAAATTTGTTTGAAGGTCTTGTAGTTGTTGTTTTTAAGTTGAACTGAGTGTAGACATATTCACCATTAACGGGGTGGAAGTGTTTTTCGAAGGTTTCATTGTGTATTCGTATTCCACTTCTCTCGATGGCGTTGAATACCACTGAGGTTTTATTATTAAAGAATTCATCATATTTTGTTTTTTCTCTGTTAATATTCGCTTTTAGATCCCCAAAAATTGTTTCACATATTTCATAATGTTTAACAATGGGTATAATCCTATTTAAATCTTTGTTATCACCATGTTGTCTATAATATAACTCATGGGTTTGTGTTGTAGGTCGTATATATGTATGAGGTGGTGGAGTTATGTCATAAAGCTCTTTTAAAGGAAAATAATGTAATATTTCTTTTTTATCTCTACAATATAATTTTTTAAATTTTTTTAATATTGTGTTTATGTGTGTATTTACCCCATTTAGTGTTTCACTATGGTTGACACATAACATAAATCCTTTACTCGCAAGTAACGGTCTAATATACACCAAAGACACATCATTTTGTGTGGGGTGAACTTTATCATTAAAGGGAATTACTTCAATAAATGCCTCTTTATAACCACTATTGTAAAAAACCTTTAACTGCTCTAAATCTTCTATTAGCCAGTACATAAAACCTATTTATTTCCGTAACGTTAATAACCATTTGTGCTATATCCAAGTGATTCTTTATTTTTATTTTCTTCTTCTTTATTTTTCACTTCTTCTATTTCGGCCTTTAATCTATCTTTTGGTTTACAATATTGGTCAAATTTTCCTTGAAAGTATTGAGAAAAAGATTGTATTTTTAAATTATTTTGAATATTAGTTACAATATTTTTATTTGTGTTATAAACTTCACTTTTTTTGCCTGTTATTTGCCAGAATAAATTAAATGTTTGGTATAAGCGATATTGTGTAGATGGAGCTTGGTTATTTAAAAGTTTATATTGGTCAATATCAATTTCAATTATAGAATGGTCATTAACCTTACTTGCAAAAAATCTTAAAATTTCTCCATTTTGGTAATCTTTTTTTGTAGGTGTGGGATAGCATTGGGTAGGGGCAGATGGTGCATTTTTAGGAAATTCTATTTTAGTTGCATTTAAATACCCATCAGGCATTGTGTATACACTTGTACTACCATCCCAAGTGTTTATTCCATCGTCATCATCAGCATCTAATTTATCAGTGTCATAACCATTAATTGTAACTAATTCTCTTGTAGGAGTATCATCTGGGGTTTTGCCTGTATAAATTTTACCTGTTGATGTTGTAAAATAATAGCCTATATATTCTATACCTGTAGTAAGATATTGAAATTCATCACCGTTGGTAATTTGGTTTGTTTTTATTTGGGATTTAGGAAAATACATATATTATTTTTTTAAAAATCAACTGTTGCACCTCTAAAAGAGTCTCTATTAAACATTCCCTCCCAAGCCTCTTCTAAATCACTATCCTTAAAATTTGGGCTAGCATACCCCGGTGGTGATTTTGCTACTCCTTTGCCTGGGACTCTAAGTGTGGGGTTGGTTCCTATATTAATAAGTGCCCATTTTTTTCTTTTCCATCTAGCACTTTTAGTAGGTTTTCCTAATTCATCTTTAAATAATTTTAAAGCTTGGTCATCAGGGATAATTTTAATTAATTTTTTTAATTCATTAGCTGAGTAGAAAAATCTATTTACTTCTGATCCTGCTACTTTTTCACTTCCATATTCTTTAGGTGAATACCCTATTGTTTGTCCTTTTGGTAAGAATTCTACAGACATAGATTTTGCCTCTATTTTTAAAGCATCTATTATATCTAACATTAAATTTCTATAAGATTCAGCTTCACTTACAGCAGCAGCTTCTGTTTGGGCTGCTGTTCCACTACCCCCAGTTGTTGTAATATTACCTACCTGATAGTCAAAATTTCCATCTTGACCATAAAATTTTCCATCTGGTGAAGGTTGAGATACACCTAATTCAGTACTTAGTCTTTTTAAAATTGATATTAATTCTTTTTGTGGGAATACATCTGATTTAGAGTTAAATGTATTATGAGTGTATATCCCACTTCTATTTTTTAAGTTAGCAGTGTCTGCATTATATTTTTTCTTTAAAGGAAACATTTGTTCATAACTATATGTAAAATCTATTTGGGGGTGTCTAGATTTTATTCCTCTAAGTACTTTTTCTAATGATTGTAATTGTTCAGGAGAATAGGATTGGTAATAATCATATCTTTTAAAAGTAACTTCTTCACCTTGTTCATTTACAGGTCTAGAAAATAAGTTATCTAAATTAACATCTTCTACATTTGTTAAACTACTTATAACTCTTGTTTTAGCATTTGACTTAGTAATTTCAGTTTTATTTCCATCAGAATCAAATCTTTGATATACTATTTCCCCATTACTTAGCTTTTTCCTTTTCATATATCCTAAAGCCTTTAATTCAATACCAATAGTATATTTATCTTGAGTACCGATACTAGCATGGTAAGACCAAAATGCTTCATTAAACATTAATTCTATATGGCCATCTTGACATATAACATATTGAGTAGCAACAGGAAAATTTCCTTCAATTGCTCTTTTTTGCCAACCTGTTGAAGTACTTTTAGCGCCATTAGGTGAACCTTTAGACCAACCACCTGTATGGTGAATTACCACCGAAGTTTTTTTAGTTACTTGATCAAAGAAATAACGTTTTAATCCTGGGGTTTTATCAACATCTCCAGTCCAATGTAAATATTTATTTTTCTTTCCAGCAACAATTTGTGGTTGTTTAGTCTTAGGATTTACTGAAAATGTAGGATAACCTGAAGGGGATGTTACATCTATACTTGTTGGATTTGAAATATCAAACGTTCCTCCAGCAGCTGTATAAGTTCCCCCTGTTCCTATATTTTGAGGTGGTAAAACTGGGCGTTGAGGTAAATTTGCTTCTAAAGTAAGTAAATCAGATAATGATAATTGATCTGCTAACTGGATATTCGGGTTAGCTTCAGTTATTGGTACAGAAATGGTTTTTAAAGTAGTAGTCCATTCTTTTGAGTTAATTTTATGATCATGGGATGTGATCAAAAATTTCATTGCTTTTGGATATTGAGAAGGTAGAAACTCTTGATTTATAAATAAAGAATTATATAATTGAAATCCAGTCATTCCATCTATATCTAATTTAAATTCTACAGGAATAAATCCTATAGTATTAGAAGCAGCATTTGTTCTGCTAGTTTCTTCTAGATTTTGGATATTTTGATATTCTTGAAATAGTTTTTTTCCTCTTTCATAAAAATCATCTTCATCAAAATTAAAATATTTAACTCCATCAAATTGAACAAAATAAGAACTTACTCCTTCTCCTTCGCATGTTGCTTCACCTTTTTTAATTGTTTCTTTATTATCTTCTCCAACAAATGCTTCTTCTACTGTTACTGCAACATTAATTGATGTATTATTTGGTTTTTTTGCTTGTCCCCCAAATGCTTGTACTAACCACCCTTCATAACTATTTTTAACTGTGTCTAATGCAGCTGCAAGGTTTTGTTGTGTTTGAAGAACAGCTTTATCTGCTTCTTTATAGTATGTATTAGCAGCTTCTAAAAAGTTTCTTTTACCTTGATCGGTATCAGCGTATTGTGAAGCGGGAAATAATTTAAATGTTTGCTTACCATTAACTGTTACTGGGAGGGTATATCCTAAAAATACCTCATCAAATCTAGTAATTACTGTTCCGGATCTTTCTTCATTTACTACTTTTTTATAAGCTTTTCCATCGTTTTCTGAAATAAGAGAACCTCTACCCACCCCAGTGGTTTCATTTAAGTATTTAAGTTTACTACCATATGAAGCTTTTTCAATTTTTTTCTCTAAAACATCTCTATTTTTTTCTAGGTTTCCAACTAAATCTACTGTTGGAGCTACAGCTGTAGAGGGTGTATATTCAGGTTCTAAAATTTCTTCGTTAAATCTATCACTAAGCCCATCATTCCATTTAGAAAAAGCAGAAGCATCATAATTTTTAGTACCACTAGCAGAAGCTCCTATAGTAATCATAGTAGCTGTAGCTGGACTTAGTTTAGTATTAAATGATATGTTTTTTAAAAATGAAGCTGTTTTAGCCCCATACCCATAAACATTTATAGCTGTAGATGTTCTTCTATATTCGGGGACTCCCAAACTTTCTGCTATTTTAGAAATACCAGGAATAGGGTTTTGATCAATAAAAGTTATAACATTACCATCTTTAACTATAGGTTCAATATTATTTAATGACCCTAAAGATTCATTAATGGTACTGCATATATCTTTTAAAAGTTCAAATAAGGGAACTTGGTTTTTACTATTTTTTTTACTTTTAACTAAATTTATTACATAATCTGTATTTAGGTAAAGGTTCATTAATTTTCCGTATATTACATTATTTTGTACTACGGTATATTTTTTAAATTTGCCTAAGAATTTAATTGAAGGGGTGGTTTCTCCATCACTTTTTGGAAACTGGCTATTAATGTCAGTAGAAAATCTTGGATTTATTAAAACTTTTCTAGGATCTAAAGAAACTTGGTTTAGAAATGCACTTACTATTGTTGTTTCTTCACCCATATCTATATCTAATAGTGGTTCATTAGTACTTCCTACTTTTACTGTAGGTAGTATATTAGATCTTAAAAAAGATAGTAAAGTTTTAAAGGTTACATAATAGTTTTTCATAGGGGGGACTGATCTTACTATTGCTCCCCCATATTGGTCAAAAGCTGCATCCCTTATATTCATAAAATCCCCTTCTGTAACACCCTTAGGTAATGAAATTTGACTACTAAAAAGAAAATTTGTTAAAGCATCTGTTGATGCTATTTCTATTAATAAATCGGATTCAGCTGAAGCATCAAGTTTAGTATCTGGGTTTGTATTAAATGAAGTTTTTTCGATCCCGTATTGATATGATGATTTAAAATTTTCATAATTAGATTTTAATGATACTAAAGCATCAGTATTTAATCCTGCAAATCCTATATTAGTAACAAGAGATTCTATTACATCTCCCATAGTTATTAAATCTAGGGTAATATCATATGTTCCATCTTTATTAAAGGTCCAAGTAAAATTTGAAACTTTTCCAAAAAACCCACCATAATTTCCAGAATATCGATGTTGTAAAGTTTCAATATCTGCTAGCATTTGTGTTTGAGATATTGATCCTCCTTTAAACCAAGTTTTTTCTATAATAGTACTACCTAAATCCCCCAATGTTGATGAATTTTTATCCCATCCCCATTCTAACATTATTGTGTATCCTAATCTAAGGTATAATAGTTCTACTATTGCAAATTGAATTTTATTATAAGCTTTAATTTTAACTTTAGCTTTTTTTATAGATCCTCTATTTACATGAGTAACAGTAGCATCTATAAGGCCTGGGGTAGGTTGTAAACCTTGGTTAACTGATCCTATACCTCCATATTGAGCTAAAAGATCTAGTACTGCTTTTGATTTTTTAACACCACTTCTAAAAGCATAAGATTCACCTTCAAGGGCACTAAAAGTATTAAATAATACAAAATTTTCTGCTAATTTTTTTCCAGTATAATTTTGGGCAATAGCGGTTGTAATTCCAGCCCCAACATCGTTTTTAGTAACGTCTGTAAGTCTTGTTGTGCTATTTAAGCTAACTCCTGAGGCTAGTTTAATCCAAGGTGACCTATTATTAAGATAATTTAAAACAAGAGCATCTCTTTGGCTACCATCTATCCCAGTACCATGTATTAATTGTCTTCTTGCAATTTCATCACTAACCCACTGTTCAGGAGGTACACCTAATATGTTTCCTTTCATAACTAAATTTTATTAAGTTCATCTAAAGAATTTTGGATAGCCTGTATTTCATTAGGTATTCTTAATTGTGTTCCTATTGGAACATAATAAGATCCTTGTTTTAATTGGGGGTTTGCTATTGAAATTATCCACCATAAAGTTGAATCTTGGTAATATTGTTGTGCTAAAAGATCTAATCTATCTCCTTCATCTGTGTACACATAAACATCATCATAACTTAAGGGAATATCAGGGTATTTTGTATTAGCTACAAATTGAATTGACTTTCTGTTCTTTCCGGGTAAGGCTACGGATAATAAATTTATGTCGCTATATCTACTCATTAATTATCGTAATTATTATTAAATTTATTTTTTAATGAAATATATCTTTGTTTACCAAATGTAGATAAAACATCTCCTGATCCTTCACCTTCAGGACCCCCTGTAAATTTGTTATTGAATTTATTATTTTGTACTTCTGGTACAAAATTATGGATTGGGATAAAGTTAAATCCTGTTACTTCTATAATATGTGGTAATTCTTTAACTGTTGGATCGCTTGCTATTGTATTATTACCTGATTGTACTGTTGTTATATCTCCTCCATCAGGAATTGCAATTTCCCAAGGTGATTCTTTTGGTATGTTAAATGAAATTCCTGTCATAATACCTGTTTGTTCATATAAATAACCTCCTACTGTTAAAGTAATTAAATTACCTCTCATATACCCAGTTTTTGAGTAATCCGGGGCGCAAACCGAAGCAAGATAGTTTAATTTTTGATACATTGGTATCAATTCTTGTTTTGATTGAGCCGCTACAGTCCAAGATAATGAAACACTTCTGTCAAACCCACCATATCTATAAAGTTTTTCTCCTCTACCCATAAAGTTTTCACCATTCCAATTTGCTTTATAATCATCACTAAAATCGTTTAAAAATGCTCTGAAGTGGATATATGTTTTCTTTTTTGGGTTATCATTATCAATAACTCCAATCCTAAACTTGCAAAGATCATTTTTTACTTTATTATTAGTAACACTAGTAGATTTATATAGAGGTAAAGCAGTTATTTTATCTAAAGGACCTAATGACTTTCCTGCAATTTGTGTTCCTTTTACGTAACTAGATTTATTTATTCCTTTAGTTCTTCCAGGAGTTCCTAAATTTACTCTTTGTTCTATATTAAATTTAGTATAACTTAAACTATTAGGCATACTCTCATTACCACCAGGAGCAATAGTTTGTCTAAAATCTTTTATTGGGGTAGAAGCAGTCATACCATTAACACTACTACCTCCATTTATTTGGGCATCAATTATTTGCTGTTGTGTAAAAGCATTAATTCCTTGAGCTTTATAATTAGCAGGAGGTGTATCTAATGTACCTGGGTCGTAAACACTTAAATTAAATCTTCTTAATCCACTTAAACTATTACTAGTATTATCAAAAAATTCAGTAAAGTTTTCTGGGAATAAAGTTTTAGTTAAAGTTTGGTAAGTATTAGTTACATTATTTGGGTTATTAAATAATCTTTCCCCTTCATATTGTAAGGCAGTAGACCTATTTCCACCAAGAAATGCAGAGTTATAATTAGTAAAACCATTTGTTATGTCATTAAAGAACCCAACATTAATTAATTCTGGATTATTTCTTCCTGTTCTTTCGCTTGATAATTTGATAATAGTTTTTCCTATACCTACATCAGATCCTGGTCCTCCATTATATGAATATAAAGTATCTCCTTGAGTTGGGACTACTTGGATTTTACTATTATTAAATTGAACTAGCCTATTTTGAAGTGCTGGTTGGTCTTTTGCAACTACATCTCTATAAACAGGTAATCCTAAAGGGTCTTTAATATTTAATAAATCAAATAAACCATTTTGACCTGAATCTGGTCCTGTTCTACGAGTAGGATCTATTCCTTGTTTATTTAAATGTCCTCCAAAAGGATTAGCTGCTGCTTGTAATATAGTAGAAGTAGGTAAATAAGCTCCTTCATTTAATATCCCCCCACTAGCTTGTGTTGCTACACCACTTCGAGATAATACATTTTGTTTAGCTGTAAATAATAATCCATTAGGGGATTTAAGATCAAAAAACATTTGAGTTAAACGAGATACATCTTCTGCTACTATTCCAGGAGTTAAATAACCCCCCCTTAGCATAAAATCTATACCTCCACTTTTACCAATACTATCACCAATAGGTATAGGGGACTTTATGTAGGGTTGGTTGCTACTGCCACCACCCAATCTGTCCATACCATACCTTAAAGATTTAAGATCGGTTGTTAAATCAACTAAACCCATGTATTATTTTATTGAGGTTTGTTATCTACATACTTTGAATATGTTTCTCTATCTAATGCTGAAATTGCCTGTAATTTAGTAACATCTAAATTTTGTGTGGTTGGTGTTCCACCATTTAGTGCAGATAAATCTGAACCTTTTGTTAATTTGTTTAATAAACTCATAATTGATTTTTGTTATAAATATTAAAATTATTGAACTTGGTAAGTGTTCATAGCAAATGATGTTCCTACTTCAGTAGAATCCATACTTACTGTTCCCTGCTTATTTAAGATACTATCTAGAATAGCATTTGTTGATGCTTGTAAACTTTCTAATTTTTGCATTGAAATAGATACTTGTGGAGATTGTTGGGACTGTTTACCTTCTTTAGGGAATAAATTTGTACCTGCTATTACTGTATCTTTATTATTTAGTGCTATTGCTCCTTCAGGACCCGTTAATGTTCTAGAACCATATCCTCCTCCACCTCCTCCAGGTGACATCATATCATCTGCTTTATTATAGTATGAGTACCCTAATGCTGTTGCCGCCAATGCTGCTGCTATACCTAAAGCAGGACCAATAACAGGAAGACCTCCTAGAGCATTAAAGGCTTTCATAGCCATTTCAGAAATTAACCCTAATAATCCTTTCTTTTGAGCTGTAGCTTTTCTCTTTTCCATCATTAATGAAATAGCATCATATCCTGCTTTTAATTTTTGAACTGCTATTACTGCACCATAAGCTACTGCTATAGAACCAACTATAGTTTGCATTATAGATAATTGTTCATTAGCTCCTGTAAATATTCCTACTAAACCTGTAACAGATTCTGTAATATATCCTAGAGTAGATGCTATACCTTTAAAAGCTGCTGTAATTGGAACAAATAAATAAGATAACATTTCAACTGCGGGTATAAGTAAATCTACTATTGGACCTATAATTTGCATTAGTGGTGCGGCTATACTAACAAATCCTTCTTTTAATTTTGCAACGGATTTATTTAAATTTTCTTGAACACTGGATTGTGCTTTTAAATCTGCTAAACTTTCTTTACCTAATTTCTTTTTAATTTCTTCTTGAGATAATCCTTTAGCTTGTAACTCATCTATTATCTTCTTTTTATCTTTATATTCCTCACCTACACTATTAGCAAGTTGTTCTTGAACAAATAAGGAATTTGCTAATTCTTCTCTAGATAAACCGGTAGCTTTAGCTAATGCTTCCTGTTGTATTCTATTCATTTCTCCAAACTCAGCAGCTGTTCCTACTTGTTTAGCAATTTCTGCAGCTGCACCTGCTATATCGTTATTTAAAGCTAGTTGTCTAGCTTTTTCTAAATTTAATGATTTACCAGTTAACATCTCAGCTTCCATTTCGTTAGCTATAGATTGTTCAAAATTTAATAACCCATCAGCTATACTTTCCATTTGACCCATTTCTAGACCTAAAGCTTTAGATGTAGTTAGGGCTTTAGCTAGTTCTGAGGCACTTCCTTTAAATGATAAAGTTGTAGCTTTACTAACTTTACCTATTTCAGTCATTAACTTTTTAGAGTTTACTTGGACTCCAAGACTTTGGGCTGTTAAAGTAGATTGGGCTAAAAATTCTTTTGTATTTTTCTTTAAATCACCCCCGGTTGCTTGGGTAACTGAATATATGCCCCCCATTTGCTCATACGTCAATCCTGCGGCTTTATGTAATGCTTGAAAGGTTTCAAGATTTTTGGAGCTTTCAGTGGTGTATACTCCTGTAATATCATTAACAGCTAATAAAGCTTCTCCTAATCCTGCAGCTGTTAGTTTAAGTTCACCTGATTTATTTGCTGCAAGAGATAATTCTGTAGTTAAGGCCGCTGCATTATTATATGACATATTAAGGCCTTTAGCTAATTGACCATTTAATTTGTCAACAGCTACCATAGCATTAAATACACCTAACACTGCTAATTCTAATAAACGAGCTGAAGTCATTACTGATCCTAATCCACCTTTTAATACTTTAGATGCAGTACCAGTTTTATCCATTTTATCTAAAAGACCACCAGCATTTTCTTTTGCAATTTGTAATAAACTTTTATTCTTTTGAAGTAAATCATTTTCTGCTTGCAGGGAGGCAACAGCTTTTTCTTGAAGACTTAATTGTTGGCTTTCTTGAGCTAGTAAAGTTTTTTGTCTTTTTGATAAAGAATCGCCTAGTATTTTTCTTTTGGCATCTAAACGGGCTCTATTTAAAGCTACTTTCTCTGCTTCTTTAGATATATCCTTTTGAGTAGCAACCCCTCTTGTTATTTTTGATTGTAAATCTATTAAAGTATTTGTATTTGAAACTGCTTTTTTTAAATCAGCAACTAAACCGCGTTGCATTGTTTTACCTACAACATCTACTTTACTATTTAAATCAGAAGCACCATCAACAGCACTTTCAAATGAAGATACTAATTGGTCACCAATAGTGGAAACGGCATCAAGAATAAAATTTAATTCATCTTTTACACCTGAAATTTCTTTTTTAGCTTGTCCGTCACCTAACGCCATATAAAGTTATTTTGTTATAAATATTAAAAAAAGCAGCTATTTGTAGCTGCTCTTTCCTTTATAATTTTTTTCTGTTTTTTTAAACTCGGGGACATTTACTTTTCCTTCTGAATCTACTAAACTAGTTTTACCTGATGATTGTTCATTTTTCATTGCTGATGTTTCTGCTTCATAGTATTCTTTTATTTGCATAAAAGTAAATTTACGAAGCCAAAGGGGCATATTATAAACAGAAGCATAATCATATCCTCCTTTTCCATGAAACAATATTTCATGGATTTGTTTGAAAACGTTTACCCTAATTTGAGGTGCTGTCTCCAAAGTCAGGCCAAAAAAAGCTAAGTCCTATAGGGACTGCTACCTCCTCTCCGCTATCTAGGATTATATTAAGATCCACATCTGGTTGTGTTTTTCTTAAATGATCTCTAAATGCTCTAGCATCTCGCGCTAGAAAATAATTGTCAACAAATTCTCTGATTGATTTTGAATCAGTTTCTCCGTTAACAGAGGTTAATGTATATTTTAATCTTGTAGAGGCTTCAGGAGAAGCATTTCTATTTATCTTTTTTAATCCTTTTAATTCTCTTTCGATTTTCTTTTCGTCATGACCATCTAAAAGTTTATATGTAATTGAAGTATTACTATGAGGTAATGTAAAACCAAACTCATTTTTTCCATCTATCATATCAGAACCATCAAATGGTTTATTTTCTAATTCTGAGAGGTTAATTTCTTCAGTTTTGTTATTAATTGTTACTTTATAATCTGCTCCATATCCTAAGATTCTAGTAGCGATCATTACAGCATTTTTGTCACCTATAACTAAATCTTTTGGGTTAATTTTAGAAACAATTACAGAATCTATTAATTTATCTAATACCGTACCATTTTCGATATATGCTTGGTTAGATAAAATATCTTCTTCCTTAGCGGTCATATATTTTATTTCTATTTTACCACTAGAAAGTGGGTTGTCTTTTGGGTATACTAAACCTTTTGTGGGTAAGTCTACTTCTTCAGTTGGGAATTTAAATTCAGCCATAATCTTTATTTAGTTAAAACGTTTTTATCGTTGATACATATTAATATAAAAAAAAGCTTGACCAAAGCCAAGCTATTTTTAAAAATATGTGATGTATTGTATTAGAAATTTAAAATACAGTAATCTGGTTGAACTGCCATTGTAAGTTCTTGAGCTGCATTTTCAGTGTCCCAATTGAAATCTCCAAAGTTAGCTGAGGTAATTAAAGCTCCTTTAATGATCCATTCAGATACGATATCGCCTACAGGTCCTAGTACGTTTATAGTTAAATCTTTTTTATAGAAATCACTATAACCATCTCTACCTGTTACTGATTCATGATGTAATCTTACCCATTCCATTACTGCTTGAGCACCTGAAGGGGTAATAGGATCAAATAATGTGAACTCAATTTCACCCCAAGTTGTTTTACCTTTCACAAAACGTTGAACGTTAATATGATTTAAAGGTACAGTTCCTTGAGTTAATGTTACAGCTCCCACACCTTTCATTATATACGATGGGAAACCATCTATATATAAGATGAACCTGTTCTTTTGTTTTGGCTCAAAAGCTGTGAAGAATATTTCGTTTGGATCTAATACTGCCATTTTTATGTATGTTTTTTATCTATTATAAATATTTGATTTGTTAATTTTTATGCTGGGAATGTTGCTCCAGTTGGTAATACGTTGAAATCAAGTATAACAAATTCAGCTGTTCTAGTTGGTTGAATAAATATTTGACCAAGTAGTTCATTTCTGTCAATAACATCTGGTGTGTTATTACTTTCATCCATTACTACTTTAAAAGCATATAATCCTTGTCTTTGTTGTACTGATTCTAAGTATGGGTTAACTTGTGTTAAAAAGTTATTTCTTGTAGAAATTGTATTTTGTTCAAATACTAAATTGTCAGCTACTTGAGAAATATATCCTTTAAGTTGTATTAACAATCTTCTAACATTTATTCTATCTAAAGCACTTGCTCTTTTTTGTAATGTTTTCTGACCAAATACTACTACACCTTGTTGTGGGAAAGAAGCTATTGGGTTAATATTTGCTTCATATAAAGTATCTCTTTGACCTACTGTTAATTTTCTTTCAGCACGAGTAACTTGACCTAATCCACCTCTTGTAATACCTGCTGGTGCAAACCATGGTTCACTTGAAGCATCAGTATAAGCCATTACTCCTGGAATCATTGTTGAAGCTGGTACCCATACTAATTCTCCAGTATTTGGGTCTACTGTCTGTACCCAAGGCCAATATGCAGCTGTGTAACTATTATCAAATCCTGCTGATTGGTCTGTTACATCTGCAACTTGAGCATTATATTCTACTAAATCAATTATGGCCATATTATCACCACGTGCAATAGAATTATTAACTAAACTAGTAATTTGCGCGGCATGACCCGTAGATGCGTTTATTAAACCGGGAACTGCAATAACATTGTATTGATATTCATCTTGATTAGATAATAAGCTAATTGCCGTTGAATAACACGGAGCTGTCATACCCTGTGAATCTGTTCCATTAATATCTTCATAGAAATTCATGACACGATCTGTAACTATATTTGTTCCTGTTGCGTCACCAAATGATCCTGATTGTACCTGTGGAAGTGATCCTGTAAATTCATCTTTTGGCACTCCAGCATTATTAAAATATTGAGGAGTTTTATAATTTACTTGTTTTACTCTTACATATCTTGATCTATTTGAATAAGATCCTGATTCTTGTATAAAGTAATCTGTTCCATCCTGTGCTACTGTGTAATCTATATCTCCAATTACTTTAGAAATATAATTACTAGATTGAGGGTCTAATGATACATTGTTATATTGTTCTAAAACAGTTTGTTGTGCTGTTCTATCATCCCCTCTACGAATTATTAAACTAAATTGTCCTGAGGATGAGTTTACTTGAGGAACTTCCCATCTTATATTATCTTGGGATCCTGATATCATTGCTCCACCAGAAATTTCACCTCCAGTATTATTCATTAATTCTCCTTCTGAAAGAGTTTCTAGAACAAATGGATCTAATAATTTTGTTGGATCATCAGCTGCACCTAAAGCAGTCATTGCTGAACTTGTTGCTGGACTGAAAGATCCAGTAACTACACGAGTTACTAACATCGATAAACCTCCATTTTGGAAGTAATTATTTACAGCGATTGAAGTTAAGTATGAATAGGTGTTTGAACCACTTACTACAGTAGCATCAAATAAAGTTGTATATTCACTATAAGATGTAACTATAGTAGGAATATTTACAGGTCCTAATGCTGTTGGGCCAATGATAGCACCACCAATAGATTGTGGTCCCGAAGTGATTTGGGATTGATCATTTTCTCTTGCTAGTACACCGGGAGATAATAAAGTTTCTGCCATTTCAGTATGTTATTTTTAATATTATTTTATTATAAATATTAAAATCCTTTTCAAAAAACTAATTTGTTTTGGTAAATTCTTCTTTTTCTAAATCAATATTTCCTTCTCCATATTTTTCAGTTAACTTATCTGCTAACTTTTTTTCATCTTTTCGCAAATTATCTAATTTTTCTTCAAACAAAATTGTTTGTTTTTTTAAATTATACTTTGCAACATGAATCTGACCTAAAGAATATTGGATCTGGTTTCCTTCACCTTGTAATTTTTTTAATTCTGCAACTTCTTCTTTTGACAACTTTTGGATTTCCATAATTAATTATTTCTGTTAATAAATATACATAATTTAATTAAAGATTAAAAAAAACTTCATTAGATGTAAATATTTTTTTATAATCTATATTTTTTATTTTTTTTATAATTTTAGGGTTTACTAGTTTAGGATGTACCCACCAATCTTCAAATGATTGGTTTTCATTAGCCCCAATATCATTTATAATTAATTCATAACCCTGTTTTTTTAAATATTCCCTAGATAGTGATTTATATTTTCCAGTTTCATCTCTCCAATAATCATGTTCATAAGTTATAACTGCAAATTTATAATCATTTAGGGGTAACTTTAATAAAGTTTCGTATGTGTTATTACTCGGATCTACATCTAATGAAAGATAATCTATATTTTTAGGAGTTTTAAACTGTTTAAATACCTTTAAAAAGTCAGTATTAATTGTATTTTTAGCTAATACTAAGTTTTTTCTTTGATTTTTAAAATTGTTTACTTTTTCAGGATCAATATCAAATGATAACCCCCCCCACCCTAAAGATTCTAATAACGCTGTATTATTACTTAAGAAGGGGTCGCCTGAACCTAATTCTATATAATAACCATTCGATTTACCATCTAACATTGTTAAAGCAAATAAATCTTGCATACATTGGGAGTATGTTCTTTTAATATTTTTACTACCTGGGAATTTATGTTTTAAAAGAGGGTATTGGTCCTGGGTATATATTATAGGTTCATTAATGTAGTTAAAATATCCCCAATTCATTAAGTTATCTACTGTTAGTTTTTTAAATTCGGGAGTAATATCTGGGTTGTTAAATAAATTAATCCATAACTTTTTAGCTTCATCTCTCCTACCCGTATACCAAATAGTAAATGCTTCTTGTACTAATAAACCAATTTTTCCATTATACCCAACATTAGTTTTAGTAGTAGATTTGTATTTACATACATTTAATCCTAAAGTAGCATACATTAAAGATTCCTTCCATTCTTCTTTTTGGCTATGGTGTAAACTTAATAAGTAATATGCTTCAGGACGTTTAGGAGAATGGGTAATAGCTAAACACAATTGTTGTTTTTCATACCAAGGTCTTCTTTTTTGTTCATGTATAGTAGACCACGTCTTTAATATACATTCATATTCTAAATCTTTATCTGATGTTAATTCAGCACATCTTAAGTAATAAGTATGGGCACTAGCAAATTGTTGAATTTTTTCATATTCATACCCTAATACATAATTTAAATCAGGATTATTAGGATCCTGTAAGTAATTATCTAAATGGGATTGAAGTTTATTTTTATTATTCATTTTCAAATTCAGTTATATAATTTAATTCATTTAATATTGATTTAGGCATTTGTAAAATATAAGCAGCATTATCTACAAATCCAAAACTTAATAAAAGATTATTCCCTTGCTCTGCTAACCCACAACAAAATTCAATTTGACCCCCCATAAATTTAAAGGCTTCTGAAATTTTTACATAATTCCAATCTTTATCCCAAAAAATAAATCTATGATTATAAGCAGCATCTTTAAAATTATTATCATTATGCCACCAATGAGTTTCATGAACACAACATACATAATATTCCCCCAATTTAATTACTTGAGAACCCCCCCTTAAACTTAAAGGAGAGTTTAATTTATTATTAGTAACGTTTTTAACTGTTATTTTTTCTTGTTTTTGAACAATTTGTTTACTTGGAATAATAGTTAATATACCTGCTTCTACTTCTTCTTTACTTCTATTTTTAGGATCTACTTTATACACTGAGGTAGGATTAGACCAATTTATAAAATGATAAGGTTTATCTAAAATGGGCATCCAATTTTTTTCTAAATGTGTAAAAGAGGGAGGGTTTATTCTATCTCTAGTTACTTCCTTATACTTACCGTCTATAAATTGGAGTTCACATAATTCCATTCTTCCTTCTCCATCGGATTTAGTATCTCTTCGTACACCACAAATATATAATTTGTTATCCCATTTAAAAATTCTACCATCTTCTAACCCTACAAACTCCCAAACAGGGGTTATATCACGGGCTGAAGTGTCTATTAAGTAATGATCCTTTACATATAAAGTATCGGGGTCTAATTTACATAGATAATTCCCAGTAGTTAGGGTTAAATCATCTTCAGGATTTAAATATGCTAAGCATCCCCACCCTGAGTTGAATTTTTGGTTTAAAGTACTATGGTATAAAGTATAATGTACGTGTCTTATATTACATAATATATCCCCATTATCATCAATAAAAATAGAAGCATTACATAACCCGTTTCCTTTAGTTAATTCTGAAGGAATAATTAAGGGGGATAATTTCCCCCCCTTTTTAATTGAAAGTTGTGATAGATTTTTTAACATATTATTTATAATGAGATCCCCCTACCCATAACACAAATGACTTTCTAATTCCTTCTGTGACAGGAGTAACTCTATGCATCATATAGGAAGGAAATATAAAAACAGATCCTGCTCCTCTATAGGCTGTAGTAACACTATTTTGATGACCTCCTGACCACATTTCTAAATTACCACCTTTATAATCATCAGAATCAGATAATTGTACTGTAATTGAAACTTTACGTTTAGATAACATTCCAGGGCCTATATCTTGATGCCAAGTATAATGGCCATTTTCTGTAGCATAATATTCTGTAAATTGGATTTGTTCTGGGATTGAGTGGAGATTAAAATTCCATAAAGAGTTATTAGCTTCTTCTACATACCTTGATAGCTTTTCATATAACCACCACCATTCATTATCTTGAGGAATCCATCTTACTTTAGATGATCTTATATCATCTTCTCCTCCCCCGGCAGTTGATGCTTTTTTAAGAGATAATTTTTTAATTCCCTTATCTATTTTTTTAAGTTCTTGTTTATTAAATCCTTCACTATAGTAATAATAGTTTTGGGGATCATTTTCTTTTTGATCAAAATTATAACTGCTAAACATATTTATTTATTTAAAGAATTAATTATTTTTTTACTATCAAATATATCAGTTAATTCATGGTAAGGTAATTTATGTAATTCTTCATGGAAATCAAAATCAAGATATGCTGAATCTTTATAATTTGGTGTTTTTGTATAAGGATTAGCTGCTATGTTATTGTGTATATCATACCCAAAAACTTTAGGTTTTGTTACTAACCAACATACAGTAGAAGGTAAATGTAATGCAGATGCCAAATGTTGAGAGAATGAATCTATTAATAATCTTTTCTGTGACATTAACAGTAACACAGCTACTCCTCTCCAACTATCAACCATAGGAATTGTATTTGGGTAGTTAGCTTGACCACTATGTTTAATGTGAACTATAGTATGTGTTTTTTTATAATGATCAATTACATCTAATACATTACTATATGGAATATCTCTAGGCCATGAATACTGAGAGGTTTGCATAGTTGGGCCTCCGTTGCAATGTAAAGCAAGTACTGGTAGTGGTGCAGATGAAAAGGATGCATCGTAGTATTCTAATTCACTAGGGAGGAGGTGAATTTCTGGGCTTTCATTATTATAAGTAAGATTAAATAGTTTAAACCAAGTTTTAATTATGTGAGTTTCTTGAATAAAATGATCTGGATGTTCATATGGGTCCTGTAAGAATATTTTGTTAGGTTTATTGTGAACATACTTAGAATATATTCCTTTTATTTCATCAAAACCATAAAATTTATAAACATCAGGGTTAGAAATAAATACATCAGGGAAACTACTAATTACAATGAGGTTAGATTTTGGATATTTTTTCTTTAATCCCTTTACTACAGCAGTAGATGCTATTACTTTTCCTAATCCCCCTTTAACTTGAAATATTATATTCATACTTGTATATTAAAATTAATTACTGCTCTATGATTTTTACCATAAAATGGTTCTACTGAGTGTACAATATCATGAGGCCAAATTAATAGCATTCCTGCTTTTGGTCTAACAAAATGTTTTTCTCCTCTAATATGAAAAGCAAACACACCACTATAGGGATGATCTTTAATTGGCTCACCATCACTTAGATAATATCCACCTGAGTACATATTAGGTCTTTCTTCACTAAATTGCCATCTATTATGGTTATGAGCATTATGTCCTCTACCTTCAGTTGGGTTATAATATTGTAACCAACTTTCAGTTATTATTGGTTCCTTTGTTGTAGCTATTAATTCTTTAAAACCATTTTTAATTCTTCTATTAATAATATCTACATCCGAATTCTCTGCTTCTAAAAAATCATTAGGGTTAACATAAAATCTACTTCCAATAGGTTGTAATTCATGCTTTTCTACCCATTCATCTTGCCTATCATAATTTACTTCATAATTAGATTGTCTTTCATTATCATACTGTCCAGGTAACTCTTGACCCATTCTTCTTTGTTCAGCATCCAATATACTTAAGCCAAAATTATAAGCTCTATTAGTTATAATATCATTTTCATATACCCTTTTATAAACTGGTATGGGGGCTAAATTAAATATATTTTTTTTATCTGTTGGATGAAATATCATAATTTTTTATCGTTGTAATATCTGAATTACTCCCTGGTGTCTGGGTAAAATACGAATTATTTAACTGATCCTCACGCAATTTTCCTTTTCCTTTTATATTATGAAACTTCCAATCTAATCCCTTATCTAATTTAACGTTATTAATATAATCAATTAATATTTTAGCACCTGGGGGCCATATTATATAAGCTAATATTGAAGGTTCATTTGGCATTAACCAAAATATATCTAAATCTTTTTTTACTATATCTTTAAATTTAAAATCAATAGGTTTTATTATTTCAGTATCATCTTCAAATATAATAAATGGGGTATTTCCTTTAGAACATTCATCTATTAAATTTAGATGCATATAATTGGCACATACTAAAGAAGGGATATGAATATTATATTTTTTATATTCATTTCCTTTAATAAAATCTTTATCAAATTTATTTAATTTGTATTTTTGTCCATCTAAGGCATCAACAAATTCAAATTTATAATCTTTAAATTGTTTATAAAACTTTAACCTTCTATCTTGTCTTCTTAAAAGAGATATTACTTTTATTTTATATATGCTCAAAATATATGTCCATTTTTAGGTTATTTTTAATATAAGTATTAAATTTATTTTGTATTTTACCTATTCTAGTGCCATCATGAGTTACTTCATCTGATACTCCTAATAGACAAGTAGGATGGAATTTTTTAATGTACTCATCTAAACTACAATCAGCATAAACAAACATAGCATGTTCTTCAACACACCCTTCCATATTGTTATCAATTCCAATTTTTATAAGTTTTTCACCTAAAGTTATATCCCTACTATACACAAAACCAAAATTAGGACTAATTAAACCCTCTTCCCATTCCCAATTCCATTTTAAAAAACCTCTAGTAATTATATTTAAGTGTTTTTCTAAATGAGCATGTTCTTTAGGGTCTTTAAACCAAGGATGATTCTCAGGGATTACTTCATACAAAGCATTGTAACAGTCTTTATGTTGGGTATATAAAGGTACCTGTATAGGTTTTTTTCTTAATTCAGTTAAAAAATTATTATCTAAAGGTCTTAAAATATAACAATCCCAATCTAATAAAATTACTTCACCAAATTCTTTTAATGCTAGATCTAACGCAATTACTTTTCTTTCATAAATTAACTCTAGTAGATCGTAAGCATAAGGGGATGTTTCTTCTTCAACATACCTAGTTTTATAACCCCTTTCTTTTAAAAGTATTTCATTTTCTTTACCCCAAACATATACTATTTCATTTTTAGGATATAAAGGAAAATTAGGAATTTCATCTAAAGTATTTTTTCTATGACCCCAAAGAAATCTAATTATTTTTATATTCATCCCAATACTTTTCAAAGATTTTATTTTCTACATATTTACTATATCCTAAATCTACAATTTCATTAAACCACTTTTGTGAACTTAAATTTTGGGTGTTAATTTTATCTAACCAAACATGTTCAAACTTAAATTCTTTGTTTAAATCTGGGTTTTCAGGTAAATACCATTTTTCTGCTTTACCTTTATATCTATCTCTATCTATAATAGTATTATGATGTGATAATGATATTTTATTAGTTAAACAATTTACTTTATAATCATTTTCTCTAACAATATGGCCTAAAATACCTTGATCTGTTAATAGCCAAAACCATTCTGGAATGTATTCCCCGTTAGTTGTAACTAAGTGTTTATGCCATTTATGGTATTCTTTAAGTAAATCCATATTGTTAAAACATAAAAAAGAAGTATTAGGTGACCAATCATCTATATTATAGTTGTCAATCCATGGTATATGTGTTATTTCGGATTCAAATTTTTCTTTATCAAAATAATAATAACCTCTACCTATTTCCCAATGTGCTATAGTTAAATCGTTTGTACGTACCCATTCTGGTATCTTATCTCTTATAATCATATCTTGATCTAAGAATACAAAGGGTTCTGTTTGGTGTGCTAAACATTTTATTTTACCACTGGTCCAAAAATACGCGGGGTCAATATTTGATTTAGAGTAATTATTTAAAAATCTAATGTCAACTTCGTCATATAAATCTAGTAAATTAAACCTTTGGTAAAAAGCCGCCCCTATAGAATCTGTGTATAATTTGATTGGACCATTATGTATTTTCCAATTAATAATAGAAACAATAGTATATAAAATTTGGTAATCTGGTTGGGTATAGGTTTTTGATTTTAAATTCTTTATAGATTCAAAACCATGCCCTCTTAACCTATGTTTTTCAAAATAGGGTTTAGTCCAATTAACATGGATAGCTTTCATTGTCTAATTTTTCTTTTAGTTCTTTACCTTTTATAATTTTACCTGCTGATATGCATCTTATTAAAAAGTTTCTTTCTTTGTCATCAATAAGTTTTTCAGTAACCCCATAATGTTTATAATATAATATAGATTCTTCAAGATTCCAAATTCCATATTGATGTGATATCATAGAATATTTTAACTTATCATTATCATAAATGTGTTTATGTAATGTTTTATGGGGTATGTTTTTTATATTTAACCATTGTTTTAACATTAGTTGTTCAGAAGCAATCATATAACTTGTACAATTACTTTTCATTTTAGTAAATTCTATATGATTTTGTAATACCTGTGTTGCGTATTCATTAGCAAATTTAGGGTCTGGAAGATATAATAATGATACATTAGAAGCAAGATCATATTCTATTTTAATAGGAGTAGTTAATTTATTTAAATATTTATCTTCTTTTTTAGGATACCAATTTTTAATAGGTTCATCATAACTATAAATTACTTTATCATTTAAATGTTCATCTATATTATTAAATATAAGAAAGTCATGATCTACTACACATAAAGGAATTTTAGTTTCACTTATAATTTTTGATTTACAAGAAGACCAAAATATTGTTCTATCTATTTTTTCAGGATAAGATAAGTTTCTAACCTCGTGGAATAAATTAAGAATATTTAATTTTTTTAATTCATTATAGGTTTCTTTATCACAATAAAAAACAGTTTTATGATTAGGGTGATACTTTCTCCATAATGAAACGGAGGCTGCTAATAATAAAATTCGTGATTGATTATAAAAATCTTTTGATTTAATAACATTTTCTAAAACCCAAATTACTTCCATATAACCTTTTTAATTTAAACCATTATGAAAAAGCTCCAGCATATAAACTTCTTATATCTCGTGCATTTATACCACCATAAGTACCATTAAAGTAAAGATTATTTGCTTGAGATGTAGAAATGATTGTACCACTTGCAGATGCAGCTCTCCAGTTTGTGAAAGTATACCCATAATTCATTTTACAATTGATTCCTATATAACTCTGATAATTGGATAGAACAGTTTCTCTGTACATATAAAGCGCGGCTCCAGTTTCTGTTATTGCAATGGGAGAGGATATTTGAATACTTTGAACCCCAGCACTTGTAATACCTTTAAATAAGCTAAACCCATGAGGTCTATCTAAATTACGAGTATAAGAAAGAGAAAGATTACCCCAATTTTGACCAGCGGATGTAACATAAGTTGGACAACATGATCTAAATACAGCAGCGCATTGTTTTGTATTTAAACAAGTACATCCAGTAACTGCTTGGTAAAAACTGCAACATCTATAGCAAGCACTGTTATAACCAACTGCAGTACAAAATGCTCCTCCAGTGGTTTGTGTGCCTGCTAGGTATAAATTATTATTTCCATGAGATCCAAAATACATAATTAAATATCGTCTTGTATGTTATTAACTCCATATATTTCTGTAAAATATTCTTTTACTCTTTCATATGCATAGTCGTATAAGCTTCCTGTAATGTTTGAAATTGTAATTCTTGATTTTATTTGTTCTTCACTTCCTGTAGTTATGATTTCAATAGATTCTGTTCTTTGGACTGTTATTTCATTACCGTCATCATCATAATCTATGTAATCTACTATTTGATCTTCCCATGATTGGGAGTAAGTAGTAATATTAACAGTTTCACTTTGGGTTAAAGGAAAATGAATATCAGGACCAGCACCCCATGAATAGCTTCCTGTGGATATTGGGGTAGGAAAATATCCATATGCATCACTACTAGCATAGTCTTCTTGATATACAGGAAATGCTTTATTTGCTGCTTCTTTATCTAGATAGCTTCCTACATTGCATCGTAAGTGACCTATTGTTTTATCTATAAAATAATAATCAATTCGTGTATAATAATTATTATGTAACTCTCCCTGACCATCTGTAACTGAACCTGTAATGTATAACCCCATATTATTTATTTTTTAATAAATCAATTTCTTTTTTAAGATCTTTTATAGCTTCTATTAGTAGAGCTACTATTTTATCGTATTTAACTGCCTTATACCCATTAGCTCTTGTTTCTACTATTTCAGGTAATATTTTTTCAATTTCTTGGGCAATTACCCCTACATCATGTCCTGTATTAGAATGTATTAATGGTTTTTCTATCCAATCAAAGGTTACACCCCTAACTAATTCTAATTTTTTTAAGGCATTAGGTATTTCTGTAATATTACTTTTTAATCTTTCATCTGATGAGTAATATGCTACAACATCATTAGTTGCTCTAATATTACCCGCTGTACCTGAAGCTGCGG